>WNGA01002474.1_pt1 | contig 47121 bp, 43 predicted proteins | sample 5400061 | NCBI WGS metagenome assembly WNGA01 (sample SAMN13153366, study PRJNA577476) | soil metagenome | isolation source: 100 cm soil or saprolite under grassland replicate 2 | place: USA:California | collected 2016-06-15
GGCATCTTCGATGCTTCAGCGTCTGTGGTCTCGGGTTCACGCCGTGGCGCCACCGATTCCGTACCGGGCGCTGCGTTCGTCCTCGACTGGGTTTCGCGACCCGACCCTTCCTCGATTTCCTCCCTTGGCGTGGCCATCACCGGCACCGGCTCGAAGGTTGAGCGCAGCCGCGGTTCGACCGACGGGCCGGGGCCGAGAATCCGCTCCACGAGATTGGCGAGGTATCCGTTCATGAGCCGGCAAGTTCCAGATACGCCTGGCGGCGGGCCGGACTGAGGCTTAGAATCCCGGATTCACTCCAGCTGTACGTCCGGGCAAGGAGATCCACTTCACGCAACAGCCGCCGGGCGAGGGCAGTCATTTCAGTCCAGAGAAAATGGGCAATATCGAAGAGCGCCAGCCACTGATGCCCGCACGCCGGGCACGACAACGCGAAGCGCACTTCCGCCTGGGGATCGAGTTCGCACATCTTACGCTGCACCGCTTGCCAGGCTGCATCCGGCACGTCAGCGGGTGGCGCTTCGCTCCCATTCCTTTTCGCGCGCACAAGACACCGCGCTGCCAGTTCAATCTCGGCGCCGGAGGGATCATTCGCCGTCGCGATGGCGGCCAAGTCGCGGCTCTCCGGCAACCGAAACCGAATGGACCAATCACCTTCGTTTAGTTCGTGTTCTGTCTCAGAGCCGTCGAGGCCGGGAACCCGCACGTCGGAAACGCTGAACTGAAACTCGATCTGTCCACCGCAGGCCGGGCATTGGGTCAACGCCTCGAGGTTGGGGCCGAATGTGGCTTCGTGCAGTTCCCAGAGCCGGCGATCGCGCTCACCGATGGGCAAACGCGCCAGGTCTGAGCGCCGGTCGCCCGTCATGGCCAGCACCGTCAGCGCCCGGTCGAGGGGGTGTTGGCCGGCGCCGGTTTCCCAAAGGGCCAGGATGTCGGCAGAGGATAGGGCGCGCATGGTCGGGTGGACTCAAGCGGGTTCGACGAAACTCGGCTCGGTGGGCTCGGTCACGTCGTAATCGCGTTCCCAGCCTTCGTTTTCGATCTTGAGGTTTTGGATCAGCACGGCGTTGGCATTCGCGTCGAGGTCCGCCTGGGCCTGGAACTCCGAGGCCCAACAACGATAGACCTTGTAGGCCACGGCTAGTTGGCCGGCCTCGTTATAGACCTCGATGATGATGTCCTTGCGAAAGTCTTTGAGCGACACCTCGGCCCCAAGGCCGCTGCCGAAATTCCAGACCTTGTTGGCCCATTTCTCGAACTCAGTGTCGTGCGTGACGCCGCGTTCGAGGGTGACGGCCTCGTATTCGGTGCGGCCCGGGGATTTGCGGCTGCTGCTGGGATCGCCGCCTTCGCGGTGCTTGACGACCTCGGTGGTGCGCTTGAGCGCGCTGCACTTGCTGACGCCCGCGACGTATTTACCGTCCCATTTGATGCGAAACTTGAAGTTCTTGTACGGGTCGAAGCGGTGGGCGTTGGCGGGAAAGGTTGGTATTGCCATAACGATCTCCAGGTTCAGGTCTCAATTTGACCGGCAAGCTGTTGAATCTTGATCACCACGAACTCCGCCGGTCTCAACGGCGCGAAGCCGACGTGGATGTTGACGATGCCGCGATTGATGTCGTCCTGCGTGGTGGTTTCGCCGTCGCACTTTACGAAGTAGGCCTCGCGCGGTGTGCGGCCCTGGAAGGCGCCTTGACGGAAGAGGCTTTGCAGGAACGCGCCGATGTTGAGCCGGATTTGCGCCCACAACGGCTCGTCGTTCGGCTCGAAAACGACCCATTGAGTGCCGCGATAGAGGCTTTCCTCGAGGAACAGGGCCATGCGCCGGACAGGGATGTACTTCCACTCCGATCCGCGATCGTTGTGGCCGTGCAACGTCCGGGCGCCCCAGATGACGTTTCCGTAAAGCTGAAAGAAGCGCAGGCAATTGATCGCCTGGATATTCAAGGTGCCGTTCTCCAGATCCGTCAGCGTTTGCGTCAATCCGGTCACACCCGTGAGGCTGGCTTCGGTGCCAGCCGGGGCCTTCCAGACGCCGCGATTCACGTCGGTCTTGGCGTACAGGCCGGCGGCGAAACCACAAGGCGGGAACGCGCGTGGACGCCCCTCCTGCAAGGCGTCGGGGGCGTTGACCCACGGGAAGTAAAATGCGGCGTTGATGGCGTCCGCGCCGGTGAGCGCGGGGTCCGGGCCGTTTTGGAGCGAATTGAACGTGTCCGAGTCCTGGCAATCGGCGAGCAGAAATGCGCGATGCGCGCGGCAAAAGCCCTCGAGTTGGGAAACCACCGCCGGCGTGGTTTCACCCGGCACGCACAGGAGATTGAAGAGGTCCACGCGCTCGAGCAGGTTCACGCCGCCGGCGCCGCCGCCAGCTTGCATGGCCGTCTCGAAGTCGGCGGTGTCCGGCGTCAGCACGGTGCCGTCGCTGCCGCTGACGTCGCTGCCCAATCGAGGAGAAGGGCTGGCGGTGTCGAGTGGCGGTGTGGTGCTCGGGCCGGTGACGGCGACACGGATGAACTGGGAGGAGCGGGCGGGCTGCGAGGGGTTGTTCACCACCGTTTCCACAGACCGGCGATCCGCGCTGTCCATCGAGAGGTTCTCAAATGATTCCACTGGCGTCTCCACGCCCGTCGCGCTTACTTGCATCACTGTCACCCGAAACCGCGTCGCGTCATCCGCCCGGCGCTGAATGGCGATGGCATAATCGTTGGCCCATTGCCCGGGACTGTTTGCGGAGAAGTCGAGTGAAGTCCCGCCCGCCTCTGACGGGATCGAAACCGTGGCGGTGTCGGCGTCCGTGTGGACCAAACGGATAATCTGGGCCTGCTGGCCGCCGTTGCTGAAAAAGTGCTGAACGGAATAACCGAGCAAACTGCGATGATCCTGCCCGCCGTAGCGCCGCTCGTAATCTGTCCAGCTTTGCACGAGCTGGGCGCGATCCGTGGGACCGCGGGCGGCCCAGCCGATGAACGCGGCGATGGACGTCGCGACTCCGGTGATCGTGCGCACGCCGCTGGGGATTTCTTCGATATAAACGCCTGGGAAGGTGAGTGTGGATGGCATGAAAATCCTTTCCTAGTTGGGGGTTTTACGGAGTGGCGTCTCGGCCAATGAGCATCTGCACGTGAGCGTCTTTGGCGTCGGCCCCGCTCGTGGAATTGCTGAAAAACAGTTTGGCGAGCGCGGCGGCGTCAAGCATCGACACCGCCCCGCTGCCGGTGAACAAGTGAGGTTGGTCCAGCGCGCGAACGGTGGCGCTCGCTTTATTAACCTTGTAGGACAGCTCGGGGCCGTACCAGTCCGCCACGATCAGGAGGAACTGGACCTGCCCAACACCGCCGGGTTGGAGTTGCACCTCCTTGTCAGCGGTGTTGGCCGCCACGACGACATCAATCTTGTCGAACGCTTCCACAGCCAGAGATCGGCTAAAGCCGAGCTTTGGTCCGTTGGGAATCGTGATGTCAGAGTTTACGGTTATTTGAGCCATAGCATTGATCTCCTCCGTACGGGTCATTCGTCCGCAATAATCTTGGCGATGGGCACAACAACGGGTTGAGCAAGACCGTCCACTTCCACGACGCCAAAGGAGTCTCCTTCTGCGCCGCAGTCGGACAAATCGATGATCCGCCCGTGGACCATGTCCTGGCCATGTAGCTCCGCAAGGACTTGCGCCGGCGTCGGGACGTACACGTCTTGAATGTGGAAATGCACGCGCCTGTTCTGTAAGCCCAGCGAATTCTCATTGCGCGGGTCCGCTCGCATGTGAGTCGGCAAATGACTGCAAGTGCTATGCCAGGGAGGCGGGAAGCGGGAGTCCCTGCGAAATCACACGTTGGGTGAATGTTCCAATCGGGCCAGTGCGTTCTTTCCGGAAGAAGCGTTCCGGCAGCCTTGAACGGACGTTCCGGAAAAGCCTTTCCGGACGGAATGACTACGGCGGGGAGGAGGCAACGATCCGCGTGCGATACCGAGCGGTTTGCAGTCACGGGCTGGCGTGAGCCGCGACCCCTGGCGGCTTCGTCGCAATGTTCAACCTGCCCCTGCGCCGTCTCCAGAAGGCAGGCGGTATTTTCGCAATTTGTTATATACACTACGCGCTGTGATCCCCAGCAGGCGGGCGGCTTGGGACTGATTGCCCTGGGTCCGGTCCATCGCCGCCTGAAACACCCGGCGTTCACATTCGCGCAAGGCGCTCGACAAGTTCCACCCTTGGCCGTCCAATATCCGCTTCACCAGTTCGTTCATGTCCGCTTGCGGCAACTGGCCAGAGAGAACCTGCGGATCCGGGCCCATGCTGCCTGGCGCTGGGACGACGCCCTGGGGGCGTGCGGTCAATTGGCGCAGCACGTCCAGAGGCAAATCATTCAGGTCCAGGTCGCCGACGCTTTGGTGATTCACAACTGACTGGCGGACCAGATTCTCGAGTTGACGCACATTGCCAGGGAGATCCAATTGCCGCACAGCTTCCAGGAAGTCCTTGCTTGCGATCGGAGCCAAGTCCGTTCGGAGCGCGTGATGTTCGTTCAAGAAATACTCGATCAGCAGTGGCTCGTCACTGAGCCGATCGCGCAACGGCGGGATGTGAACGTGCAAGACCCGCAGCCGGTGATACAAGTCGGCGCGAAACTTCCGCTCAGCGACGAGTTGTTCCAGGTTGCGATTGGTGGCGGCGATGAAACGAACGTTTGCATCCACTTCCTGCTCTTCCCCCACACCCAACACGCGGTTCTCTTGCAGCACTCGGAGCAGTTTGACCTGAAGCCCGACGCCCAATTCTCCAATTTCGTCGAGAAATAGCGTTCCGCCTTCGGCCGCTCGAATCAGGCCCTTGCGGTCGCGCTGCGCGCCGGTGAAAGCGCCGCGTCGGTGGCCAAAGAATTCACTTTCAATCAGCGCAGAATTCACTGCCGCGCAATTGACTGTGACAAAGGGACCTTCTTTGCGTTTGGGATCCATTCTGGAAATGGCTTGCGCCAGAAGTTCCTTGCCGGTCCCGGTATCCCCGGTAATCAAAACCGGCAAATCGCTCAACAGGCTGAACCGCATAGCCAATCGGAAAGCCTCGGTGATCGCTGGGCTGTCCCCGACGATGCCGTGGTAGCGCATCCTGTCGCGGATTTCCTGATCTTCACGGTGTTTTCCCGCCAGCTCTTGCAACGTTTGGTGCAATAGCCGACGCAGTTCGACCGCGAATGCTGCGCTCGTGCTATCCAGCAAATGGGTCGCACCCGCCAGGAGGGGAAGACATTTAGACCGTACCGGCCATTGCTTAACGCCGTCTTCGTAAGCGAACACGTTGAAGCCGGCGCTTTTGAGGCGAATAATCAGGTCCAGAACAGGCTGATTCTGTTCGGCAGCGCTGCCAACGGCGACTAGCGCAATGGCGTCGCGACCGGACAGTTCGTCAGGAACTGATGCTGCAGCCGCGTCGGCGATCGGAGGACTTCCGCCGGCTTCGGCAATGATGCCGCTAATCCAAATACCCCTTTCACGTGAGGGGTCGGAAAGCAAAACAGTGCATCCACGTCCAAGAGACGTGCCACGATCGTGAACGATCTGCACCACAAGATGGGCGGTGAATTCGTTGCCTATGCTACTAATGGCGCCGCCAACTATTGGCAGGGAGATGGAGGAGGCGGGAACGGCTTGGGACTGAGAGGCGCCCCCCTCTTTATCAGTCTCCTTGTTTTGATACTTCAGCATCCCTGCCTCCAATTCTAGGCGAAGCTCTTTTGTCCCATTGCCAGGCACACGGCTGAATTTAGATCGAACTCTGCAATTGAACTCTGGGGAAGCCGGCGAAGCTGACCGGGGGCGCGGATTTTCAGCCCCCAGCGCGTCGCCGTGCCGGGTGACGCCGGAATTCTTCCGAACCCCTGTTCTCGGACGTGGTGCTGATTGCAGTCCCGCACCCCCGCAACGGCCGCTGCGCGCCAGCCTCGGCGACGTTTACACCCAACTTCTGGATTCACGCGACACGAAAGGAGGCCCTCGCAGGGTAAAGCAGTTCTGAAGTCGTAAGGAAGAACCGCCTTTTTCCTTTGTGCCTCGTTTTGGTAACACGCATGACTGCATGACATACGGTATTCCTCTTCACACTAACGTGGTACGCTGCTTGCCTTCTGGTAAAGCTGCGCTTCCCAAGATTTCAGTCAAGCCAAAAAAGACATGAAGAAACTGCGGCACCTGCGGCACTGCCGTCTGCGGCATTGCGACGTGCGATACGGAGGATGGTCGCCTCCGACAAGGGAATGCGGACTTCGATATCTGGGATGGACTTCTGCTGCCCTGGTTCCATTGTGCAGGAGACAGAAGAAGGACTGCCCGAGAACTCCGCCAATGCGTTGGCGCAAACGCCAGATGGCTCCTATCACGGTTGTCATGGGTCACGAATTTCCGCGGTCGATGGGCCTGCATCCTCTGAGCGCCAACGGCGTTCCGGCTCAAAGCCCGGCGCTGGCGCCACGCGCCTACCCTGGGTAAATCGGCCGGATCTTCTCAACCCCAACAGGGTTGCGGCTCGATAAGGATGATTCGACTTAACCCCGTTGGGATTGAGTTCCCCGGCTCCATCCAATCCCAGGGTAGCCAGTGGCTGCCCTGGGCTGGAGGACAGAACGTCGTTGGCGTTTCCCGGAAATGCCTCTTCAATACCCCAGCAGCAAATTCGGCTTATTCATATCGTCGCCCAGGCCAAACCGGGGGAAGGCCTTGGTCGAGATCGTGATGGCCGCGCCGTAATCCACGCTTTGGCCCACGCTCTGACGAATGGCGGCTGTCAGCCCCACCGTGAAGCTGGGGAAATCCCGGTAGACGGTGTAGTACTGGTGTTGCAACAGCCAGTCGTCCGCGTTGTAGTAATGCGAAAGGCGCGTGCCCCAGTTCTGATTGAAGCGCAGGTAAATCGTGCCGTAAATCAGGTTGTGCCCCGGCGTCGTCGGGCCGAAGAAGGCCCCGTCGCGCAGGTAGCGATGCCCCAGCCGCAGGCTCCACACGTCGTTTTTTGATTTGGAGGCGAGGGTCGGAATCGGCCCTCATATCCTCATGTTTTGTGCGTTTCGTACCCAAACTGCTGTCGCTACGCAATCAAAAGTTCTGAACAAGTACTCCGCTAGGTGTTCAGTCGGCAAATACTGGAGCTTTTACTGGAAGTAGCAGCCACCCTATTCTAAAAGACGGCTTCATGGCAGGCGGCCGTAACTCGGTTGCAGACGGGATGTTCGATCCAGGCAGCCGCACGGGTTGAGTGGTTTGATTGCTTTCTTGTTCGCAATGAGTTCGGCAGCATAGCTGCCCGTGAGATCGTTCATGGAAGGACGCGGACCCGATAAAACCGGTTGCTCGGCGTCAACGCGTCCAGCTTGCTCGCGGTGTTGCTGAGCGCGGTCACGTCGCTCGGAACAATGCCGCAATTTGTCAGGCCAATGTCCGCGTTGAACTCCAACCGGTACTTCCTGTTCGATTCGGCGGTCCAGGAAAGCAGCACGCCTGAAGGTGAAAGCATTGGTGCCAAAAGCAGCGGCTGCGGAATGGCAGTGAAGACATCCGTAACGCGAACACTTGCCGAAGTTGACGTTCGAAGGGATCATCACCGACGAAAGCGCCGCGAGCCTCACGCTCAAGCGCGCCGAGGGCGTGACCGAAACGGTCCTCCGCCGCGCCATCGCGCAGCTTCTCGGCTCCGGCCTTTCGTTGTTGCCCGAAGGCATTGAAACCGGCATCACGGTCGAGCAAATGGCGGACTTGATTGCGTTCCTGCTCCCGCCACCATAGCCTCATTCAAATGAAGACCGCTCTGAAACTCTTCCTGCACGTCTTCAAAGTGAATTCCCTGGAGATCGTGGACATCGCGCTCGCGGCGGGACGGTCTATTTCTCAAAGTCAGCAACGCATCTGCCTCCTTCAACCTATGAAACAATTCGTTACTATCCTCGCAATCCTGTTTCTCGCGCCGCTCGCGCTGGTGCTGGCGCAACGCCAAACCGCCGTCTCCGCACAGGCCAAACTTATCGTGAAACAGGACATCCCCTACGCCGAGCCAGCCGACCCACGGCAAAAAGTAGATATCTACGGGCCAGAGGGTGCGAAGAATCTCCCGGTGGTCTTCTGGATTCACGGCGGCGGCTGGCAGACGGGCGACAGGACCAACGTCCAAGTCAAGCCTCAGGCCTTCGTGGACAAGGGTTTCGTCTTCGTCTCGACGGGCTACCGCCTCCTGCCCGACGTGGACATGGGCACCATCTTTCGCGACATCGCCAAGTCCATCCGCTGGGTGCATGACCACGTCACGGAGCACGGCGGCGACCCGAAGCGGATGCTCATCATGGGCCACTCCGCCGGCGCCCAACTCGCCGCCCTGATTTGCATCGACGACCGCTACCTGAAGGCCGAGGGACTTTCCCTTGCCATCATCAAGGGCTGCGTTCCCGTGGACGGCGACACCTACGACGTGCCGGCCATCATCGAGACTGCTGAGACGCGTCGCCGGGTGCACGGCCAGCCCCAGGCAACGTTTGGGCACCGCGAGAAGTTCGGAAACGACCCGGCGAAGCACCGGGACTATTCTGCCGTCACGCACGTGGCGAAAGGCAAAGGCCTCCCGCCGTTTCTCATTCTCCATGTCGCCGACCATCCCGATGTGAGCGCGCAGGCGGAGCGCCTCGAGTCCGTGCTGAAGAACGCCGGCATTCCTGTCAAGCGCCTGGCGGCCAAGGAAACCAACCACAGCAAGCTGAACGAGAACCTCGGCCTGCCGGACGATCCGCCAACGAAGGCGTTGTTCGAGTTTGCGGATGAGGCATTGAAGAAGTAGGTCCGCACTGTTCCACCATGCTGCGCCCGGACAAGAAGTATTCCGTTTACGATCTGCGCCAACTCAAAGGCAAACGCTGTCTGACTCATGTGCATGTCAAGTCCCCGGAAGAGGCGGCCGCGGCAGAGGCGGCCGGGATTGACTTGATGAGTTGCAGTTTCGACTCACCGGCATCGCAGGCCCGATTGCCGCTTCTGGTGGCGGCGGCACCGAAGAGTTTTATCTCGGGAGCAACGCCGCACGGCCTGGCGTCGCCGGAGGAAGCGATTCGCATCGGGTTTCGGGCGCTCGAACTGGGCGCCAGTTCGGTTTATTGCTCGGCCAGCCCATGGATGATTGAGGCAATGGCGAGGGAAGGAATCCCGGTGGTGGGCCATTTGGGAATGGTTCCACGCCACGCGATCTGGACGAACGTTCGCGCCATCGGCAAGACCGCTGCCGAGGCCAGGCAACTTTATGAACAAATGAAACGTCTGGAAGATGCCGGTGCCTATGCCGCGGAACTGGAATTGGTGCCGCACCAGCTTGCTTCCTATTTCTGCAAGAAAACTTCCCTCCTTCTGATGTCCCTGGGTTCCGGCAGCGGCTGCGACACGCAGTTCCTCTTCTCCGACGACATCCTTCAGGACTACGACGAACGCATTCCTCGCCATGCCAAGGCCTACCGGAACTTTCGCAAAGAACACCAACGACTTCAAGCGGAGCGTGTCGCTGCATTCCAGGAATATGCCGAGGACGTGAAGAGCGGCCGCTTTCCCGAAGCCAGTCACCTGGTGGCAATGGATGAGGTTGCGTTCAAGAAGGCCGTCGAAGCGATCGAAGGCCGCAGCAATGATTGATCTGGTGCCTCACTCCAGTCAGGTCACGATTTACATGCTTGCCATCCGAGCAGCTCAAAGGAAACAACACCGTTGAATCGGTTATGGAGGCGATCCGGGCTTCCCTAGCGATGCCTCCGTTGTTCTGACCAAGACGGTGAGGAATTCGAGTCCATTCGTTCGCACGCCGTGGCCCGTAAAGACGACCTCTGGCCGCCACGGGAGCAGTTGGTCGCGAATCACTCGCACCGCCTGGCGGGCCTTGTCCACGTCGCCCCAGCAGCGGTGGAGGATATCCTGGTTCTCGAAGCCAATGTCCCCGGTAAAGGCGATGCGCTTGCCTCCCAGAACCGTTGTGTAAATGGCGAGATCAAAACTGTGCCCCGGCACAAACAGCGCATGGAACCTGAGCCCGGAGACTTCGAAGTCTGTCTCGTCGCCGATGCGGGTGAGCGACAGCGGTATGTCCAGCGGTCGCGGTGGATAAATGCCATAGTCCGTCAGCATGGGCATCATCCAGGTCAGGGCGAAGGCCGCTGGCTTCGGCCCAACCATCTCTGCCCCGGCGGCACGCCACAAATAGGCGCCGCCACAGTGATCTCCATGTGTGTGCGTGTGCAACACATGCGTGACCTGCTCGACGTCCAGTGCGCGCAGACGCGCCTGCGTCTGCGAGAATCCAGAAACGCCGCCCGCGTCAACGAAGACCGCCTTGCGTCCGCTCTTGATGACCCAGATGTCGCCGACGTACGCGTGTTCACTGCCCGGGATGCGGCCTCCCTGGAAAATCGGCAGTCCAGCCACGACCTCGGGGGGCGGCTTCGTCAACGGCGGCGGTTCCGTTGCGTCAATCACACGGCTCCAGTTCAACTTCCCGCTTTGCTCCACACGCATCAGCCGTCCGTCCGCTGTTCCCGCCACGGCGAAGGCGCCGTCGTCGCTCCACGCCAACCGCGCAGGCCCGCCCGCATTATGCCTTGCCACCAACTTGCCCTCACGCGTGAGCAGATAAACCCAGCCGTCCCAACACGAAATCAGGGGCTGCCCGTTTGCCGGGTTCAACGCGCAAGTTGCGACAGCATCCGGGAGCACCAACGCTTGGGCCGTGCGGACGTTCAGCGCGATGCGAAAAAGCGTGCAGGCCGGGCGATCGACCGGCAGCCACGCTTCGCCGGCCATGCCGCGCGCGAACCAGGAAGCCGGCCAGCACCAGACGTCATTCGTGTCGCCACTGATGCCAACTTCGAACAACCCCTCCTCGGGCAATGATTCGCTGAACAACTCCTTGCCGCTGCCATCGAACACTCGTAAGCGCCCGCGCTGCTTCGGTAGAAAGTTCAGCACGTGAATCGGTGGATTCCACTTTCCAATCGCCGCACCACTTCGCACCCAGCCCCAGACGCCGTATTCGATCACTGCGACGCGTGAGCCGTCCCGGTTCAGTGCTACCGCCGCGGTCGCGTGGCCGGGCACGAGCCCGTCGGCAGCCAGGCGAAAGTCCTTCGCCGATTCGGCAAAGTCCGCCACCGGATCGGGCAACCTGGATGGTGTGCCAACCGTTGGCGGCGCTGACCAGAGTTTTTGATTCGGACTCAGTTGCCACAGGTCCAACGCATTGGTGTGAGTAGTCACGCGCGGCGCACTTTTTCCAAAGCCCAGCCATCCAAACGCGATACGCTGTCCATCAGCGCTTGCGGCCATGCGCATCGCGCGGCTCGTCGGAAGCAGATTCTTTTGCTCGAAGCTCAACTCGTGACGGCGGCCATCGGCGTCGAGAAACCACTGCGGAGGCTTGAACACCCAATCCGGACCGCGCACGAACAACTCGCCCATGGAACTAGCGAACCATCCGTCCCGCCAGTCGCCACTGCCGGGACGCAGCCGCGCAAGCTCTCCGTCGCGCGAGTCAGCTTCGGCAAGCCCGTCATTGAGCGTCGTAGCGAACAGTTCTGCAGATCGGCCAAACCACACCGTCGGTTCCGGCGAAGTGACACGCGAGTAAGCCAGCCCCACGGCCAGCGCCCGACCACCGTTCAGCGTGGCCACCTGCATCGGCGCCCACGGCGGGAAATGACGCCTGGCGATGACCGTCCCGTCCGGGGCCAACTGCCAGACGTTGGCATCGTGACTGAACGCCATCGTGCCGACGGTGATAGTTTTTCCATCTGGACTGACGTCCACGGCGGAGATCGCTTGCGGCGCAAGGAACCGGCCTCGCACCGTGACTTCGGGAACCCGCGACTTGGGTGCCGGTGACGCGATTTCAACCCGATGAACGGCGAGGTCCTCCAAAGCGCTGCCGGCACCGGGCCATACGAGTGTGAACCCGGCCAGAAGGGCGTTGAGCGAAACAATTTTCATATCACTTAACACTTCTTCGCACGGCACACCGGCAGCCGGAAGGCACTGCGAAACCCGAATCCATTTTCAGGTGAGCTTCGGCACAACGTAGGGCTTTCGGTATTCACGATGAGAAAGCGCATTAGCCTGCTCTGCGAAATCGCCGACAAACCGCTCCTGCTTCACATCGAAAGTGACCCAGGGTCCGAGCGTGGCCGGAGTGGCGCCCAGATCGACGCCATTCTCCCGCAGATAATCGAGGCAACGATCGAACGCATCCGACAGTTCCCGATTTGCCTGGACGGTGGCCCGGATCTGCTCGGGCGGCGCCTTCTTCCCCAGCCGATGCGAGACGTTCGCCAGGTGGACGCAGGCAGCAGAACGGTGTCCCTCCAAAGCTTCGGCGGCCAAGGAGCTGGACTTCCGGTTGCGAACCGCAGCCAGGAAGTTGGAGAGGTGCGAGGTTTCCAGCTTCTTGGCGCTGCCATTGTCGGGAAGGTCCTTGATCTTCTTTCCCTGCTTGTCGAAGTACGCGCCCCCGGAAGCGTCCCCGGCGAAATAACCGCTTTCACAGTCAATCACCAGCCCCCCGGTTCGGTTCCGGAATTTGGCCATCGGGTCCGGGCCCTTGGCCACGCTCACATTCCGGACCTCACAGATGAGCGGAGCCGGCTGGTAATCCAACAATGCGATGTGCGTGTTGGCGGTCTCGCCGCAGTCATTGAAGGCAAACCGGCCCCCGATGCTCAAGGCGCGTGGAGGCGGCTGATTCTGTCCCAGAGCCCATCGGCAAAGGTCCATGACGTGGATGCCATTGTTGCCCATCTCGCCATTGCCGGTGGCCCAGAACCAGTGCCATTCGTAGTGCAGTTGCTTTCGCGTTAGCGGCGTCTTGGGCGCGGGACCGCACCAGAGATCGTAGTCCACCGCGGCCGGTAACGGTGTCGGTGCGCTGCCCGTGCCGATGCCATCGCGAGCCCGGTAAACCAGCGCATGGGCGTAACGAATGGGGCCCAACTCGTCGCGGCGAAGGTCATCGAAGGCCCGGCGCAGGAGCGGGCTTGAGCGATTCTGCGTGCCCACCTGCACTATTCGTCCGTATTTGCGCGCCGCCGCCACCATTTGTTGCCCTTCCCAGAGGTCGTAGGAAAACGGCTTCTCGACATAGACGTCCTTGCCGGCCTGACAGGCCCAGACCGTGGCCAGCGCATGCCAATGATTGGGCAGGGCGATGACGACCGCGTCGATGGTTTTGTCATCCAGAACTCTGCGGAGATCGCGGTAGGCAGCGACCTCTTCGCCGCGGTCCTTGAATGGCCTGATTTCGCGGTCGAGGTGCGTCTGGTCCACATCGCACAGCGCGACGATCCTGGTACCGGGCACTTCTCGCACTCGGGGAATAAGCTGGTGTCCACGTCCGCCCACGCCACCGACGGCGGTGGTTGAGCCGAGCCCAATCACCGCCACGTGGATCGCATCGTTCGCTCCGATGACTCGGGAAGCACGCTCGGCGCCGCTCCCCATTTTCGGCAGGCCCAACGCCAGCCCTGCCGTGACCGAACTCTTCAGGAAGTTTCTACGTGTGGTTAGTTTCATATCTGTTTTTCCTTCATTGATGCATCGTCACCTTGACCGGCTCGACGAAGTTGTAGCTCAGCGCCGCGACCTCCTCCGGTTTCATCAGGCCTTCCTGCAGCCATAGGCGGTAATTCACCGTGAGCGGTTTGTCCTTTTCAATCGTGTATTCGAAATAGGAGCCGAAGCGGCCATATTCCCTTTCGCTGAACCTGGCCTCCTTGGGGTTCTCGGGGCGGTCGAGGTAGGCCACCGTGTATCGCTTTCCGCCGAGCACAAACGACATCGCATTCCACGGCAGGTTAGCAGGCCCGTGGCGGGTTTGCGGATCCCAGTTGCGGGTTTCCGCAGGCTTTCCGATGCCGTCAGGCCGAATAAAAATCGTTTCATTGGTGGTGTAGGCATCGACGTCGTTGTGCGCGCGAAATTGAAATCCGGCGTGCTGCGGGTCTCCATCGATCCGCACTCGGCCTGCAGTGCTACTGAGCCGCGACGCGAACTCAATCAAGTGCCCGCCTGGAACGTTGTAAACCGTCAGTTCGCGCTCCTCTTCGGCAAAGGCAACGTCCTTGCCATGCCAGCTAATCACAACGCGCTGTCGAGCCAGAACAGGACCTTGCTCAGAGGCCAGAAACCTTTCGTGCTGCTGAAAGGCTCCGTCGATGCAGTGCCAGGTGTCTGCCCTCTTGCCGTCGCCATAGGTGATGCGATTGAAGCCGTAGAAAATGCCCCCGTGATGCGGCGAATGGACCTTGGAATCGTCATTCAAGCCTCCGGTGACAATCCGGTCTCCACTGGGAGAAAAGACGTGATGAAAAACTTTATAGGTCCGAACTCGACTTGCCGGCGTCGACTCGTCGAGCCGTTCGTAGTGATACGTCACGATCTTTCGCTCGCCGAACATGAGATCCGTATGATGGCCGGGCTGATCGCGCCAAATGAGCCCTCCCGCTCGGGCGGGTTGAGTCGAGAGTGTTGCCTTTAGTTGAAGGGACTCGCCAGCCCCTAAATGCGGCAAAACAAAGTGCAGCTCGCCAGCCGAGTTTGAAGTGAGGCTCGGCCCCGTCCATTGCGCCGGGATCCATTGGCCGTCCGCGCAGGAAAGGGTGGCAGATGCAATGCGTTTGTTGCCAATCTGACCGCGAGAGATGGGGACTCGCACCGGAACATTGTTACGTTCGTGCCGCCCCGCTGCGACCGTAAGATCAAATGACGAGGAAGCGCCAAAGGCACTTCCCGCCACGAGGCAAGCCGCGAGGCATCTAAAGAATAATGGGTTCATAGGCTCTAAATCTCGGGCGCGCCCAAGCCGGGGCCGCTTATCGCCTCGGTCCGCAGCATCCCGTCGGTGACGCGGAACATTCCCGGGAATCGCGATTCCCACGCCTTGTTCGCCTGAGGCAAATACTGGCGCGCATTGGCCTCGACCGAGGTGATGGTGGGCACGCGGGCTTGCAAATTTGCCGTTTGAATCAGCGCTGCACCCGGGCAACTCATGTCGCCACCCGCCAGAAAGATCTGCTCCTTTCCCGCGACCGACGCCATCAGAATCATGTGACTGAGTCCTTTCGGGGACTTCACGACTGCTCCGGTCCAACCCATTTCGCGAGCCAGCAGCAGCGAATCAACGTCGATCAGGGACTCGTCGATCACCACGGGGCAAAGCCTGGCCGCCTCATGCATGTCATGTTCGGGATGGGCCTTCAGGTCGCGCGCAGTCGGCTGTTCGGTGTATTTGATTCTGCGGTAGCCAACCGGCATTTTCGCTTTCAACTGCCGGCAGAACTGGACGAAGTATTCGACGTTCGGACACTTCTCGTTGAAGTCGAGCACGTAGGCCCAATCTTTGATGCCGCGTTTTTCCTGCGTTTGTGTCGTGACCCGATCGATGTGCATGACGCGTTCGACGTCCCATTTCAGATCCGTCCCGTTCACCTTGATTTTAAGCTCGAGGAGTCCGTTATAGTTGATCCACTCGGGCAGTGTCTCTGGCAGTCCATCCTTGATTGGGTTCTTGTTTTCAATTTCTTCGATTGGATCCACGGCCGAGACCAGATGGCAGAGCGTCATGCGCGGTTTGTGCTGCCGCAGCAAATAATGGCTGGGATACTTTCCCTTGTACGCCGCGCCCAGGTAGCGGGAGAGATCATGGTTCATGAACTCAGGGCCGTAGGTATCGAAGCAATTTATTTCATGCGCCTTGCCGAACGCGTCGTGGATGGCGGCATCGAACGCGGCGGCGGTCACAAGCGTGCAGAGTTTGGGAATCGGATCGGCCAAACGCAGCCGTTCGGACACCTCCGCAGCGGCTTTGAGATACAGCGGCGCGAGATCCCAGTTGATGTCGAGTGGATGACCAAATTCCTGGTAGCTGCCGGTCACCTTCGCCAGTTCGGCCGCCAGCGTTTTCATGGCGTCGTTCTTGATCTCGTTCGACAACGTCTTCGATGGAAAGGAGAACGTGTGATTGAAAGGCATCGACCCGAATCCGCTGGCGACTTTCCCTCCGGCGGTGCGAACCGAACATCTCACCGTCACCATCGTGGCGCGATTCACCATCGCTCCCGCAAAGCCGACCGGAGCCCGAAAAATGTGCTCATCGTAGCCGAACGAGATGTGATCGATTCGGATGTCGCTCGTTTTCCTCGCAGCGCCGGAAGACACACTGATGCAGCCGGCAGAGAAACAGCGATTGCTCGAACGCCTGCGTTCAAACGAATCAGCTCGCCGCCAATCCGAGGCGATGAAAGAAGCCGCCAACAAGGGCAAGTTTGCTGATGCCGCTTTGGTATTCGCCCTCGAAGCAGATCAAAAGCCTGCTGATGTCGTCCGCCGGCATTTGCTCGCGCATGTTCGCTCTCGGACTCCCAGCCTGGATGCCGGCATCGCCGCGGGTGGCCATCGGGAGAACAACTTGGAATTTTATTGGGACACCGCCGGCATTCGCGCTTACGATCTCGTCTATCCGGCACTCACATCCGAAGAACGCGAAACGATTGAGACGTTCTATCGCAAGCTGGGACGTTATTGGAAAGATAGCCTGAGCCGGTGGACCACGACGCCCAATTTGGTTTTTCCAATTCATTACCACGCCGCTGTGATTGGATTCTGCGTCAACGACGAAGAACTGATCGAATGGGGGCTTCGCGATTCAGGCGGAAGGTTTGGACGGACGCGCGGCGGTCTTTTCCCGGTGCTCGATGCTATGCTGCGGGACGGCGCGATTTGGGATGAAGCCACTATTTACGCCGCTGTAAACGTCCTTCAGCCGATGATGCAACTGGCCATCCTGCACAAACTTTATGACGGCAAGGATTTCTTCACCTTCGAATCGACCAGAGGCGCGAGCATCAAAAAACTGGTGGATAGCTACATCGCGCTCACTTATCCCCGCGAACGGACTGGTGTGGGTCCCGGATCATTTCAGATCGCAACCTACGGTGACGGCAGCACGGAGAATCCCCACAGCAAACATCACAATACCGATGCCATCTATCTCGTTAATTTGCCGTGGACACGCGGCGATAATCGACACGAAATCATCGCAACCATCGAGCAAGCCTACTATCTGAGCCGCGATCCCAATTACGCGTACTTTCTCTCGCACGAAGTTGAACGAGAACCTTCGTTTCTTTACGGCGAAAATATTCCCTTCGGAGCGGTCGCACCCCCCGCCGCACCCAGTTCCATTTTTCCCGAAGCGGGCATCGCGATGTTGCGTGCCGATGAATCACCAGCTTACTGGACCAACGGATCCATTGCGGTGTTGCAGATGATGTCGCGCGGCTACGGCCACGATCATCGAGACAAATTGGAGATCGTCATGCACGCCGGTGGCAGGCTGCTTTATCCCGATCTGAACTGCGTTCAGTACGAATCACCGAGCATCAATTGGACGGCGAACAGCGTCGCGCATAACACGCTGGTGGTGGATCGCGGCAAAACCGCTAACGCGCCCTTCGCCTACCGGCACGAGTTCACGCCTGAGATTAAATTTCTGGCGACAACCGCCAGTTGCTATCCGGGTGTGCTCGAAACACGCGCCCTTGCACTCACACGCGAATATCTGCTGGACCTGTTCTGGGCCGAGAGCGAACTGCGGCACACCTACGACTGGGTTTTGCATGCTATCGGCAAGTTGAATCTGGAAAATCCGGCGGCATACCGTCCGAGCTCCGATCTGCTTCGCGACTACTGGTGGATCGAAAACGAACTCCGACGCGAGACCGCGCAATCCTGGCGCGCGGATTTCATCCAGCAGAACGGCTTCGCCATTCGTGGCATGGGTCGGCAAACGGAGGAGTGGTTCAAAGATCGCGCCGCTGTCCGCGTTACGATGATCGGTGAACCGGGCACCACGGTGTACGGCGCCGAAGGTCCAACGGGCGGGCCCCCTGTCGATCCGGTGATGAACCCGGAAGGCAACTCGCCGCTCTTGCTCGTCCGTCGTGAGTGTCGCCAAACGGTGTTTGCCGCGGTGCATGAACCTTACAAGTTCGATGCCCCTGCAATCGCGGACGTGCGAAAAGCCGCAGCGCTGGAAGACGCATATCTGGCCGAAGTGCGCGCCAAGAATTACTTCGATCGCGTAGCCATCAGTTTCGGCGAACGAAGGAGCAATGTTGTGTACGCGCTTCGAAGCGAGCGCGACGCACAAGAGTGCTTTGTATTTTCCAACTATGGTTACGTGCGCGAGACAACACCGAAACCAGACGCTCAACCGAGCTTGACCGCGCGTGGCTTCTGGACTGGATTTCGCGTGCGAGGCCCGCAGTTGCCCGAACGTGGCGGCCTGACCGTCAACGGAACGAATGCTATGTACCGCAAAGAGGGCGATTATATCGTGTATGGCGACATTTCGAAAATCTTGGAATCAAGCCAACACAACCGGCGGGTCGCCTCACATTCTGATCCCGCAAATCTGGCGAACCCATTATCTGACTCGATCGCTCCGTCGCAACCTCTGGAAATTCTCGCACCAAAGGACCCGATCCGTCTCGCGGTTCAAGGTTCTCGTCAGGTCACCTTGGAATTGAGGAATGGATCGCCGGTTCCAAAAAGCGGACGCATTCGTTTGAGCCTGCCAGGAGGCGTTCTCGCCGAACCTTCCGATGGCAGCACGGTGGCTCGTGGCGAGCGAAACGACCATGCGAACAGCTTTGGCTGGGAACTTCCAACAATTGCGCCGAACCAAACCACGAATATTTTTTTGCGAATGTCGAGCGATGGCACCGCCACGCCAGGTCTTTATCCCGCGACAGCGCAAGTGACCGGCACGAACCAGGGGAATTGGACGCCGGCAATCGCGCTGCCAATCACGATCGGCCCGGTGTTGGTCGAGGATAACTCTTTCCCCACATTTGGCGAATACGTGATTTACGCGCCGCGCTACATCCTGCGCATGAGTAAGCGCTATGGCACATCTCGTTTCTTGCGCGATGATGCAAATCGTCCGCGTTATGAAGCCACCTTTTGGGATCGACGGCCGACCGCCGCAACAACTCCGGATGCAATTCCGCGCCTGCGCGTCAACGACCAGGAGGCTCTCGCCTGGGGCGATCCCGCGCAATTCCTCTGGCCAAACACCGCACCTGCCTCGGTGACCGTCGGCACCGGGCGCAGCCGGCTGGCCTGGAGTTTTGAAGACGACGCCGTTCGCATCGAACCGGTCGCATTATGGTCAGTGGAAGCGCCACATGAATTCATCTTCCCCGGCGAACGTTTCGGCTGGACTGCCTGGGGCGGGCGTCCGCAATGGATGAGAATCATTGCAATCGATGAACGCGGCGAAGAGAAGTTGTTGACCAAACCTCCGACCGAGGCTCGAAAGATTTTCGCAGCTGCCCTGCACACGCCCGGCTACGAAGAAGCGGTTTGTATTGCTGTCGATCGACCCCAGATGGCGCGGTTTGACGGAGCGAGCGTGCGGATCAGCGTGAATCCGGGGGAGCCATTATGGTTTGGCTTAGCCACACTGGACCAATTCGACAATTGGACTCGGTCCCGCCGCAAGAAGTAGGGCGACCCACTTAGTGAACGTCGCTGATAACATATTCAACGAGGTCAGCGATATCCTGGCTGCTCAATCCTTCCTCCAGCCCTTCCGGCATGAGCGAGAGTTTGGAGGCTTGCATCCTGGCGATCTGCCCACGCGCGACGACTACCTCGATGCCGAGAAGTTGACGGACTGTCACGCTGCTGGCGGTTTCGTTCACGATTAAGCCCGCGTGGCTTTCTCCCTCTTTGGTTTCTACGACATAACCAACGTAGTTCGGCGGCACTTCTCGGTTGGGGTCGAGAATATTAGTCAGCAGTTTTTCCTTTCCGCCGTTGCGAGCCCCGGCCAGATCCGGTCCGACCGCAAATCCGTCATTGCCCAGGCGGTGGCAGGATTGACAGCGTTGCTGGAACAGCGCCTTGCCGTGTTGCGTGTCGCCGCGCAGATCGAGCGCAGGATGAAAACGCCGGACCACCTCGTCGCGATTGGCGTTTGTAGCCGCGCCGATCGCCTTAATGGCGCGCCGTTGGAGAGATGCATCAGAATGTTGCCGCAGCGCCACCGCCTGCAGCAAAGACAAATCGCGACGCTGGACGATGCCCTGTTCCATGGCGCGGAGCAAATCGCTGGTGCGGTCAGGACGATTGAGAAGAACGTCCACCGCCTTCTCTCGAATGCCCGGCGTGAACGATGACCAGCCATCAACAATCGAGGCAGAAAGCCCGTCCGGCGAGACGCGATCCAGTGATGTCAGTGCGGCCATTTGGACAGACTGCGGCTGCAGAGGATTCACCAGAGGCAGAAGCGTTTTCCCGCATTCAGTCCTTGATCCAAATGCAAGCAGGCCGATGGCTTCCAGCCGTGCCGAATCCGCCGCTTTGGCGTCTGTTGCCAAAGCGGCAGCGCGATCCAGAAGCGGCTTCAAATCGACTCCCGCCTTCTCGAAGGAGCTGCCGGCGCGTCTCAGGCCGTTTCCAAGGCCGCGCGCTACTGGAAACGCGACGAGGGGATCACGCGCCGAGATGAGGGCCTCCCGCACGCGTTCGAGATCGGCCGGCTGGTTGGCGGCTCCCACCACGCCGGCCAACTCACGCAACATTTCCGATCGGCCAGCGACTCCACTTTCACTGGCGAGCAAATGAAACATTTCGCCCGCGCCTTCAGCCAGGGATGACAGAACCGCGGCTCGCATCATCGGTTCGGCAGAGTCGCGCCGGGCGATTTGCACCAGCGCGACGAGACGTTCGGGATGTCGGACCTCACCCAAAGTGAACGCAAGCTGATACCGAACGCCGATGACGGGGTCCGAAGCGCGCTCACGAAGTTTCTTCCACAGTTCACGCGAGGGCGTGCCATTTTGAAGGAATCCTTCAGACAATCGAACGGCGTGTTCACGCAGGACGCCGTCAGCATCTGAGAACGCTTGCAGGAGAAGCGACTCTTCAAGTACTCCCAAACTCTTGAGCGCGTACAAGGCGTGGAGTCGACCAAGAGATGACTTCGATTGCGCAACAAGGTTCGCCAGCATCGGTGCCGCTGCACGATCGTTCCGCTCGTAAAGCAGTCGGGCGGCTGTGTCCCGATGCCAGCCGTTGGGATGTTCAAGCGTCGCCACCAGCTCTTCGAGGGACGCACGCGACAAGTGAGGCGGTGGCGGCTGTTTGAATCCTTCGGGCACGACGCGGTAGATGCGTCCCATATCGGCGCCCGCGTCAAAATCAAGGTGCTTGGCGATCTCGTCAGGAATGCCAAGCGCCTCGATGATCTGGCGGTACATATCCGCGATATACAATGTGCCATCGGGGGCGTTGGCCATGAAAACCGGACGGAACCAAGTGTCCCTGGAAGCGAGGAACTCAACCGTTTTCTCATCGGCCGGCCGTTCGGCGCTCGCGATCGGTCCGGTGTGCACGACCTTTTTGTGGTGCAGGATGTTCTCCGCGGGATCGGCGACGAAAGCGTCGCCGACATATTCCCGCGGAAAGGCATTGACCCGGTAGATGGTCAAACCGCACGCCGACGAAAAATAACCCGATGCGCGTCCGCCAGCCTCGATTCCCTCCTCGAGTCCCTCCACCCGCCACTTCGTGCGCATCACCCGCCACGGTTCCTCCGGGCTGATGCGATAGAGCGCTGCCTTTGGTCCATCGACGGCGATGTCCACCGTGGGATCGGGCATCGTGTAATAAGGGTTCCGGTCTGCATATCGGCGTTCGAACAGATGTGTCATGATATGTCGATGTTGGCGGCAGAGGAACTGACGTCCGTCGTCGTTGAATCCCATGCCGTACTGCCCTTCGCCCGCCTCGACAGTCAACGCCATAGTCCGCGGATCGAAAGCAAAATTGCCCCCGAGCCTCACCGGTTTTGCAGTCGGCTCGTTTGGATTCGTGATGTCGCCGGAGTAGCGATTGACCAACCCGTGAATGCGGTTGTCCAAGCCCCAAGCCAGACTTCCGAAGACGCCCTCGGGATCAACTGTGCCGGCGCGATTTCCCCAGCCCGTGAGAACCACTTTCTTTTCATCGGCCACGCCGTCGCCGTTGGTGTCCTTAAAATAAAGGAGGTCCGGCACTGAACCAATGAAGACCCCACCGCCATAGCAATGGATGGCCGAAGGCCAGCGCAGGTCCTTGGCAAAGATGGTGGCCTTATCGAAACGGCCGTCGCCATCGGTATCCACGAGCCGCCGGACGTGTCCGCGGTGTTGTTTGCGGTCCGGATAATCGTTCATCTCGAGGACGAAGAGCCTCCTCTCTTCATCGAATGCCAGCGCGATGGGATCCGTGACCAACGGCTCGGCGGCGACGAGTTCGAGGCGAAACCCTTTCCGCATTTGAAAGGTGTTCAGGGCATCGCCTGCAGCTACCGGTGGAAATCTCGGAAGTTCTTTCGGATCCGCGACCCGCTGCTCAGCCGCGTGCAACGTTGACGGCCAGCGCGGGGCCAGCAGGGCCAGCAGAACCAGGGCGATTGCCAGCCTTGAGATGCAACTCACCAATAATCTCATTGTTTAACCATTCGATGAATCAATTGCGCCAGCAATTCACCTCGATGAACACAAGTTTTGCTGACGCCACCCTGGAATGGGTGGTGTGAAGCTGACGCATGGCGCGTGAATTTGACTTCTAATGCGTGAATTTGACTTCTAATTCGTATTAATAAACCTGCTCCAGGAGTGCGTGCGGCCTGCCAACACCGTGGCAGCTATAATGCTCCAGTGCTTACATGGATCTTTCTTAACGAGGTGTGCTATGAAAATTCGTCCGCGCGCTTTTACCCTTATCGAACTGCTGGTCGTAATCGTCATTATCTCTGTTTTGGCGGCAATACTTCTTCCGGCTCTTTCCGCTGCCAAACGGAAGGCATTGCGCAGCAGCATGAATTCAACTGCGGCCACTGCACAGGCGACCACGGGACCGGAATTTGCCAGACCAGCGCCAGCCGCAGCCCCCCAACGGCCCCTCGCCAGTGTCAAGAGCTTCACCGCCACCGTTTCGCTCAAGCCACGCCTGAGTGTCGCCACCCCACAACCGGAATCGATCTACACCGCGCAACTCAGCAGCAAGTTTGAAGTGTTCAATCCTGCCGGAGCGGGTGAGTGCGAAGTGCTCCTGCCGCTGCCCCCGCAGATCATCTCTCTGGCCGACCTGGAGATTACTGTCAACACCCAGCGCAGTCAGGCGGTTGAGATCCGACGTGACAAGCTGGTCTGGTTTGGCACGCTGCCGCGTGAGCCGACGTCCATGACCATCGCCTACTCTGCCGTCGGTAGAGGGCTCTACGATCTGCAAACTCCGCCTGGTGCTGTTTTGGACACCTTCCATATTGACCTGAGCGCCATTGGTTCCGATGTGCGCATGCTCGAACTTTCTCTCCAACCAACCAAGTACGTTCGGGCAAAAGGTCAAAGCATTTACACCTGGGATTACAAAAACCTGCTCTTCGGGCGAGCCATCGCGCTCGATGTCCTGGGGATCGCACCCATCGACCGCCTCGGTGAACTGACGTGGCTTGGCCCGGCCAGCGTGGTGGTCTTCGGTTTGATACTGGGGTTATTCGCGCGCGCGTTTTACATTCAAACCGTTGACCGTTGGATGCTGCTGCTGCTCCTGGGCACATTCATGGGCGCTTACCCCTTGATGTATTTTGCGCAGGAATTTATTTCGCTCAACACTGCGGTCTTCGCCTCCTCAACGCTGATTCTGCTGATCATCGCCATCCGTTCGCTGACCATCATGGGCACGCCCCTGGCGCTTCTGGGAGTAGTCCTGCCGGCCGCCGCCATTCTTGGACTCACCCTCCTGGCCGCCGTCCATACGCGGCTTCAAGGAATTCTCATTACCGCCACGGGTCTGGGCGTCTTTATCGTGGCCATGCTGTTCATTCCCCGGATGAAATTGGATCAGCGCTCGAATGGCCCTCAGCTTACGACGGCTTGACAAACTCGCATCCGTGTCGCCGTTCAGGCAGCCTCGATCGGAATCCACCCCTGGGCGTGCGACGCTAGATGGATTGCGAAGGCGCCGATGACAATTGACACCTCAACCGTTAAGACTCGAAGCATGAAAGACCTGACCAATCCGTTCTGGATCAAGTTGAAGGGTTTGATGTTTCTCGGCCTGGGCATTGTTTCGTCGCTGCTTCTCATCCTGGAAGCGCCGACAATCAGAGTGGCCGGCCTGCTCGCGCTGGCAATTTGGTGTTTCTGCCGATTCTACTACTTTGCGTTTTACGTGATTCAGCATTACGTCGATCCCGCCTATCGGTTTTCCGGTCTTTGGTCCTTTGTCTGTTACTGGTGGTGGGGTAAGCGGCGCAAAAAGATTTATGCCGGCAGGTTTAGATCGTCAATCTTCAGACTTCATATTCGTGAGGTGGCTTCTAAGCTGCCTCCGTGACACGACGCAGGTTCATCTTAAGCGGCCTGGCCGTTGGTTTTGGCACGCCGGGGTTGGCCGCATTAAGGCGCGAACGAATGGACGAAGCAGTGGAAATTCTGGCGCGGGCGACAAGCAGTGGCCAGGTCGCCTCCGCGGTGTTGCACGTGGTTCAGGGAAAGAACTCGTTCACCCGTGCTTTCGGAAAAGCGGCCAGCGCAGATGCGATGTTTCTCCTGGGCTCGATCTCCAAGCCGATCAGCATGACGGCGCTGATGACCTTGTTTGAGCGAGGCGAGTTCAAACTGGACGATCCAGTAAAGAAGTTCCTTCCGCAATTTGTCGGCGACCATCGCGACGACGTAACGATGCGACATCTGCTGACTCACGTCTCGGGGCTGCCGGACCAGTTGCCGGAAAATAATGAGTTGCGAGGCAAGCACGCGCCGCTTTCGGAGTTTGTTGAACACACGATTCGCACGCCGCTGCAATTCGCTCCGGGTTCGAAATACCAATACTCGAGCATGGCGATCCTGCTGGCCGCTCGAGTGGCGGAACGGATCAGCGGAACGGACATCAGGACTCTGGTTGAGCGCGCGGTGTTTCAACCGCTCCAGATGCAGCACTCAGCCCAGGGGCTTGGCCGGTTCAAGCTGGAAAATATGGTCCCATGCCAGACGGAACACGCGGCTCCGGAAGCGGGAGGTGGTGATCCCAATGCGAAGGATTGGGATTGGAACAGTCCCTGGTGGCGCAAATTCGGCGCCCCTTGGGGAGGCGCTCATGCCTCGGCGCCTGACCTCGGGAAATTCCTGGCCGACTTCCTGAATGAAACGGGAGCTTGCCTGAAACCGGAGACCGCAAGGCTGATGGTAAGGAACCACAATCCACCGGGAGTGACTCCACGCGGGTTGGGATGGAATGTCGGATTGTCGGCCGGGAGCAAGGGGTGTTCGGAAAAGACGTTTGGTCATACGGGATCAACGGGCACCATCGCATGGGCCGACCCGGCGACTCGCACCCTCTGCGTCGTCCTGACCTCGCTCCCGGCGCAAGCAAAGCAACCACATCCTCGCGATCTCGCGGCGAACGCCATCGCCGTTTCAAATTGGTAGGTTTACACAAGCAAGGTGTGGAACGCAACGCCACGTCCGGAACGTGGCGTGAGCTCGCAAGAACATTCCAGACGCCCTGCCTGAGTTGAATCGATATAAATGTTCCTATAAGTAAAGCCTGGGCTCGCATTCTCCGCGGACTTGGGTATAGTGCCTTCCGTCACCCGAAGTTATGCACCTGACACCCGAGGCTTGTCCCACCGAACTCCCTGCATTGGTGGACGTCGTTCCAAATATCCGGCCGTATTTCGAGTTCGACTCCGACGGCCTCGCCCGGCTCGCCGACCTGCTGGCCTCCGGTCGGGTCAGCAATCACGGCCCGAACGTCCAAGCGTTCGAGCGTCAGTTGGCTGAGTATCTGGACGTCCCCGAGGTGGTCGCAGTGGCCAACGGCTCCGACGCCCTCCTGCTTTCCCTCAAGGCGCTTCAATTGCCCACCGGCAAGGTCATACTGCCCGCCTACACCTACGTCGCCACGCTCAACGCCGTGGTCCAGGCTGGGCTCGATCCGGTCTTTGGCGAGGTCGAAGACGCCTCCTTCACGCTGGACCCGGCGCACGTCGCTTACTTGCTCGACCGGCATCCGGACGTTCGTTGTGTTCTGCCGGTGAATGTCTTTGGCGTCCCGCCCGAACTCGGCCGCCTCCGCGACCTTTGCCAACGGGCCGGAACCCGGTTGCTCTACGACAATGCCCACGGATTCGGAACCGAACACGCGGGGCGGAGGGTCCCACCGGAACCAAACGTGCAGACGTTTAGTTTCCACGCCACCAAGGCGCTGCCTGCGGTGGAAGGCGGCCTGATCGTCTCGGGCGATCCCGAGGTCGTGTCCCGGGTCAAACGCCTGCGAAACCACGGCTTGGGCAGCCGGCTGGCGGAGATGATTCCGGGCTTCAACAGCAAGCTGGATGAACTTCGTGCCGTCGTCGGCCTGCATTCGCTGCGCCATTTCCCGGAAACCCTGGCGCGACGTCGGGACTATGGCCAACGCTTGATGGCCGCATTCCAGCGTTTTCCCGAAACCTACGTACCACAAGTCATCACGGCGGGCGTGTCCACGAACTTTCAAAACCTGGGCATCCGCTGTCACCCCGCCGAACGCGTGGGACTGGCGCGGGTCATCGACCTGTTCCGCCGCCACGGCGTCGCCGTGCGCTCGTATTTCGATCCGCCGGTAAACACGTTCCCCGGTTTTAACCAGGGCCCGGCCCTGCCCGTGACCGATCGCGTCTGGCGAACGCTCCTCTCCGTGCCCATCCACAGCCGGATGTCGGAACCGGTGCTGGAGCAAATCACGCAGGCGGCCGCCGCCGTGGCTCAGGCGCTGCCCCTGGAAGCCGAGTCATGAGCGAGAAGTCACGCCCATCCGAGGTGGCCGCGATTATCATGGCGGGCGGCGCGGGGACGCGGCTGGGGCCGCTCGGTCGCGCGACGCCCAAATGCCTGCTCCCGCTGGCCGACAGCCAGACGTTGCTCACGCGGCTAATCCTTCAGCTGGATACCGCGGGCATCCCCCAGGTGACCGTCTGTTGCTCGCCCGAGAACCACGCCGCCATCCAGCCCGCCCTTGAAGCGTCTCGCCCGCGAACCCGCTTTTCGCCACACGCCCTGACCGCCGTGGCCTGCACCAACTGCTCGCTCGGGCCCCTGCCTGCCCTGGCCGAGGCGCTCACTCTCAGCCAAAGCCCGTGGCGGCTCGTGTGCCTCGCTGACGTCCATTTCGTCGCCGACGATCCATTTGCCGCGTTTCGCCCGTCCGCCTCCGAGCGCCTACCAGCCGACGGCTGCCTGTTGACCGGCACCGATCAACTGGCGCGCGACGGAAAAGGATCGGGCGCCGTAAGGTGCGAAGGCGTGAGCGTCCGGGCCGTTTCCTACCGACTGCCAGCCTCCGAGTCCGACACCGACACTCACACCGACCCAATGGCGAGCCTCCGACCGAAGGTCGCGCCCGTCCAACGGCGCTGGTCTGGCTCCTACTTTTTCCGTGAATCGCTGCTTCAGGACCTCCAAGCCAATGTGGCCGAGTACCATTACGCGCCGTTTGAGTCCTGGATTCACGGCTCACTTGAGCGCGGCGCCGTCTGCACCTGGGCTGACGCCGGGCCGTTCGTGAACGTGAACTCCGCCGAGGACTACGCGTTCCTGACCAGTCCGCGCCTGGCCTCGGCCCGTTGATCCCTGACCGCCGCATGAATGTTCCCGGCCATCCCTCCCGACCAGCCTCCGCGGATTCAACGCAGATGCCCGTCCGTTCGCCCGCCCACGGACGCTCAACGGTCGCCATGCCAACGAACCCGACCGACCCAGGCTCAGCCGCCCCCTCCGGCGGGGCCGCTTGGGTCATCCGGTTTCTCCAGCCCTTGCTCGCCCGCCAGTTTCCGGACGCCCGGTCGCTGACGTGCCTGCAGGTGGTGCCCGACGATCCCACCGAGGCCGAACAATTGAGGACGCTGGGCCACGTCTGCACGATGACCGAGCCGACGTCGGGTCCGACGCCGACGCTGGCCTTTCCCGATGCCAGCCAGGACTTCGTTTTCACCGGCCGTTTCACTGGCTGCACGGCCGAACCTGCAGCGCAGCGGAAGCTGGCGCGCGAGTTCCACCGGGTCCTGCGCCCGGGCGGTGCGTTGCTCGTTCTCATTGGCAATCGCTCAACGGGCCCCTGGTCCACGGGCCCGGGTCCCGCGCCACCCTCGCCTACCGAGAATGCATCCGCCTGTTCGTGCGGGAGGCCGGCTTTGCATCGATCGAGCACGTGAATCTGGCCGGGCATTTCGGCTGGGCCCGCCTGCCGACTGCGCTGCGGCCGATTGGAAAACTCCTCGATGCGCACTGGCGCCACCTCGCCACGCCCGCCCGAAATTGGCTTTACACAAGCCCGCTGAATCCCACTTTTCTCCTGTGGCTGACGAAACACTGAACTCTCCTTCGCCCGGCGCCGTTCCGCTCGCGGCGCCAGCCATGGCGCCCCCCGATCTCACGGTCCTGATCGTCAACCGCAACTCCGCCGCCTACCTCCGCGATTGCCTCCGCAGCGTGCTCGGCACCCGCGGCGATCTCACCCTCGAGCTCGTCCTGATCGACGGCAGCTCCACCGACGACAGCGTGAAGGTGACCCGCGAGCTGTGGCCGTCTGCCAGGATTGAAATCGTGCCAGCCAGCCTCGGTTACGTGCGCGGCAACAATGTCGGCCTCAAGCACGCCACCGGGCGCTACACGATGTACCTCAACAGCGACACCGTCGTCTTTCCCGGCGCCCTGACCGAGCTGGTCCGACACCTCGATGCGCATCCGGAGATCGGCGCAGCCAGCGGAACCATCCTGAACCCGGACGGCTCGGACCAGGGCGTGGTCCGCCGGTTTCCCACGTTCATGAACGGCCTGTTCGGACGACGCTCGTTCCTGTCCCGCCTCTTCCCCAACAACCGCTGGTATCGCCAGTATATGAAAAGCCGCTCGGCCCAGGGCGACGAGCCGTACGAAGCGGAGATTCTTTCCGCGTGTTCGATGATCCATCCCACGCAACTGCTGCGCGAAACCGGCGGCATGGATGAGCGGTTTCATTTTTACTGGGTCGACGCCGAGATCTGCTGTCGCCTGGCGCGGCGCGGCTACAAGGTCGTGTGCGTGCCGCGCGCCCGCATCCTGCATCACGAGGGCAAGGGCGGCAGCACCAGCACGTTCGCCAAACGCATCCGGATGAACCTCGCCTTCAACCACGACGCCTACCTGGCCTATGTCGAGTATCACCAGTTCTCCCCGTGGGACCCCCGGCGGCTCCTGACCAAAGGCATTCTCACCGCACGAACCCTGGCCGGGCTCGGCCTGCTCCTGCTGCGTCCGTCCCGGGCCACGTCCAGCGGCGGCACCAACTAGTCCATCTGAGCCTTTATTCCTCCCCAAGCATGAAAGGGCCATAGGTGCTCGTGATGCAAGTCTCCCCAACCCTTCAACCCTCGCCCCATCCCATCGCCAGGCGCAGCCATCGCCGGGATGGGGAGAGGCATCAAGGGTGAGGGGCGTGTGAGGATGAAACATTCAGCCTAAACTGTGCACAGCCTTGTTTTCCATCCAGACCCCGGACGGGTCGCGCTCGGGATGGTTTATCAACGGCTCACCGGCCGCCTCCCGTTGTTTCGCGCTGGCCCGGTCGCGCTCGAATCGAGCGCCCCGAAGCCGCTGCCCGGAGCAAGCTGGGCCCGCGTCCGCGTCCGACTGGCGGGCATTTGCGGCTCCGATCTAAACCTGCTGCGCCTCAAGTTCTCCACCCGCAGCGCCAGCCTCGCCGCCAAGCGCTCGATTCGCCAACCGTTCTGCCTCGGCCATGAAGTGGTGGGCGAGGTGATCGAGACCGGTCTCGCCGTCCAATCGCTTCAGCCCGGCCGACGGGTGGTGCTGGTCCCCGGCGCCTGCTGCGGGTCCATCGAACGAACGCCACTGTGCCCGATGTGCCTCCAGGGCCTGCCCCTGCTCTGCCTGCATCGCGACGCCTCCGGCCTCCCGCTCGACGCCGGGGCCGGTTGGTCGGACGAACTGGTGCGCCCCGAGTCCTGCCTGTTCGCCGTCCCCGACAAACTCCCGGACGACGTCGCCGTGCTGGTCGAACCGCTGGCCTGCAGCGTTCATGCCGTGCTCCGCAGGCCGCCCGCCGCCGGCGATTCGGTCGTGGTGATCGGTTGCGGAGTCATCGGCCTGGGCATGATCCTGACGTTGCGCGCCCTCGGTCGTCCGCTCCAGATTATCGCCGTCGCCCGTCACCCATCGCAGGCGGCGCGAGCCCGCGCGGCTGGTGCGGATACCGTGCTGGAGGGCCCGGTCTCCGACCTCTACGAGCGACTAGCGACGGAACTCGGCACGCAGGTGTGCTCGCGCGGCGCCCGCAATCAGCTGCTGCAATGGGGTGCGGCCGTGACCTACGACGCCGTCGGCAGCGACGAAAGCCTCGGGCACGCCTTGCGCTGGACGCGGCCAAGAGGCGCGGTGGTGGTGGAAGGAATTACGCCACGGCCCGCCCCCCTCGACTGCACGGTGCTCTGGCTGCGCGAGGTGGATTTGTTGGGCTCGCACGGGCACGGCCGCGAGGCATTCGAGGGACGTTCCGTGCATACGTTTCAACTCGTGCTGGACTGGCTGAGGCAGGGACGTCTGGCGACCGACGGCTGGGTCACGCATCGCTTCCCGCTAGCGGCCTTCCGGGAGGCCCTGCGCGCGGCCGACGACAAGGCTGGCTCGGGTGCCGCCAAAGTGGCGCTCGAGTTCAACCCGGAGAATCCAGGGTGAGCCGCATGGCCCGGCGTTGCGTGGATCTCCTCGTGGCCGTTGGCGCGCTGCTCTTCGCCGCGCCGTTGTTGCTGACGATTGCGCTGGCCATTGGGCTGAAGGACGGTCGGCCGATTCTGTTCGTCCAGCGCCGGGCCGGGCTGGGGGGCGTGTCCTTTCGCATGTTCAAGTTTCGCACCATGCGCCCCGACGCGGAGCGCGCCGGCGGCACGCTCACCTTCCGCGCCGACCCGCGCATCACGCCACTCGGACGATTCCTGCGACGGAGCAAGCTCGACGAGCTACCGCAGCTCTTCAACGTATTGCGCGGCGACATGACCCTCATTGGGCCACGCCCGGAAGTGCTCGACTGGGTGGCTGGCTACACTCCCGCGCAACGGGAGGTCTTCGCCTCCAAGCCCGGGCTGAGCGACCCAGTGCAGTTGTTGTTTCGGCACGAGCAGGAGTTTCTTGCCAGCCCCGCCGAATACCGCGGACTTTCGGCCATCAAGGTGCAAAAACAGATCGAGTATCAACGCTCTCGCACGGCGCTCTCCGACGCGCGGGTCATCTTGCAAACGCTCCGCGCACTGTTCCCCTCCGAACCGGCCGCCGAGGAACTGGCCATCTATCGCGCGCTGCGCTCCGCCGCCGAGACCGCGGCCAACGCCAACGTTCCACCGCAACACGCCAACATGGACGAACCGAGGTCCGGCGGAGGGCCCTTTCCCCCGGCTTCGGCATGAAGATCGGCCTGTTTGCGTTGGAGACCGGCCGCAACGTGGGCGGCCTCGAGGTCTACGAAACGGAGCTCATCCGCGCCCTGGCCCGGGTGGATGCCGTCAACGATTACCGGATCTTCTGCCTCAATCAGCGCGTGCCGGAGATTCTGGACCTTCACGCGCCCAACTTTCAGTTCGTCGTGCACCCCGTGCATCGCGTTAAGGGAGTCCTGTGGGACGCGCCGCGCGCGATGGCTCGCGCGCGACTCGACCTCTTTCATGCGCTGTTCGTCCCGCCGCCGTTCACGTCGATTCCCTACGTTTTTACTCATCACGGCTCGGAGGTGCTCGAACGGCCGGACTTTTATCCGTCGGCGCTGGGCCTGCGGATGCGGGTGCTCTTTCGTCGCGCGTTCGCCCGCGCCGGACGGATCGTGTGCGTGTCCGATTACCTGCGGCGCTATCTCACTGAGCAGCGGGGCCTGCCCGCCAATCGCCTGCACACAATTTATCACGGCTGCCGGCCGGAGTTCCGGCCCAGGGACCCAGCGACGGCGCGTGCCTCGGTCGCGTGCCAGTACGGAGTGCATGTGCCGTTCATCCTGTCCGTCGGGCGCATCGAGCCGCGCAAGAATCCCGTGCGGGTCCTGCGGGCTTACGATCGCTTTCGCCAACAGGTGCCTCATCCGCCCCGGATGGTGTTTGCCGGGGACAAGAACTGGGGCGGCCCGGAGTTCGATCGAACGGTGACCGAGCTGGGCGTGGGCCGCTTTCTGCATCAATTGGGGCACGTGTCCCATGCAGACCTGCCCCAGCTTTACGCCGCCGCGGAGTTCGTCGTGTTCGCGTCGCTCTGGGAAGGCTTCGGCCTGCCTGCGCTCGAAGCCATGGCCGCCGGCGCGCCCTTGATCACGTCGAACACCACCAGCCTGCCCGAGATCGTCGGCCATGCCGCCCAACTCGTCGATCCGGAATCGGTCGAGTCGATCGCCGCTGCCAGGGCCTCGCTCCACACCGACCCGGTCCTGCGTTCCGCGCTGAGCTGCAGGGGCCGGGCACGGGCGGAAGAGTTCTCGTGGGATCGAACGGCCCGGGAAACCATCCAGGTCTACACGGCGCTCCACGCGCAAACATCACGGTCAGCCGTCGCGAACCGGTGATTATGCAGCGCAGAGGCTTGGGGGCGCGCGACCTGACAGTTGGACCGTGGGTCGAGAGTAGCCAAAAAGATGCGGGGCAAAAAATGGTCCAAGAGCTTCATCTTTTGCCCTCCATGCTTTTGCCATTCTAATTGGTCGCGCCCGGATCGGAGAACTCGTAGTTCAGCGTGTCCGGGCCGATGTCCTGCCAGTTCATCAATGGCAACGCCACGTTCGTCGTCGCGAGGACGTGGAAGTTCAGGCTCGAAAGATTGGACAGACCGAAGCGGAAGACGGTGTTGCTCGGGGAAATGACGCTTTGCATAGCCGGCGTGCTGGTCTGCCAATAATTGTTGAGGACCGTGTTGAACTCGCCCTGGTCCACCAGGCTGTCGCCATTGACATCACCGCTGACGGGAATGCTGTTGGTGGTGGCCAAAGCAAGTGCCGGCGTGAATAGTTGTTCGGATGAAAAGGGCGAGCCGGCGAACGCCGCGTCCACTGCCTGCACGGACCAGCGGCAGGTTTGCGCAAACCGAGGCACCGACTGCAGCCTCGTTGTGGCCGGACCGCTCTGTTCGTCGTTTTATGGTCCGCGCGTCGCGTTGCGGAGTTGCTGGATTTCGGCAGGAGTGAGTGCGCGGTTGAAAACAGTGATCTCATCCATCAGGCCTTTGAGGAAGTCGGATCCAATGATCATCCACAATGACAATGCTGGTCTTACGTTTCATTTCGCGTGGTCGGAACCCGGCATCCCACCGTCAGTCGCGTGCCTCGTCCAGGAGTTGACTGGAGTTCAAACTCACCGCCCATCAGTTTCACCCTTTCCGCGATGCCGGCCAGGCCGTGACCGAAACGCGCCTGTGCCGGCTCGGTGTGGGATGATCTGACAAAACCACACCCATCGTCGAAGAGAGAAAGCCGCACCGTGCCATCGGCGCGTTTCAACCCAAGGATCGCTTGCGAGGCCGCGGCGTGTTTGAGCACGTTGCTAATACCCTCCTGTGCGATCCGATAAAGGCTGATTTCCATTTCGGGCGGGAACACCTTGTCGATGTCTTCCAATTCGCACGCGAAACGCGTTCGAGAAGCGTGACCAGCCTGCTGGGCCATCCATTCGATTGCTTTGGTAAGGCCCAATTGATCCAGCTCAGCGGGTCGCAGAGCATGAGAGATGGCCCGCACTTCATGGATGGCCTGCGTGGCCGCTTCAGAAATCTCTTCGAGTTGCCTGGCCTGATCACCCGACGCGCCCGTGCGATTCAACCCCAATTGCGCACGGCCTTTGATGATCTGAAGCGATTGGCCCAGGCTGTCGTGGAGTTCGGCAGCGACTCGTTTGCGCTCCTGTTCCTGCGACGCAATCAACCGGCGGGAAAACGCTTCCTGTGACGCCCGGGCCATTCTGTGTTGATGGACACGCCATTCGTAGAAGCCGAAAATCAAACCGCCGAAGGCAACGATCGCAGAGGTCCGAAACCACCGCGTTTGCCACCAGGAAGGAACGACGACGACGGCGACCGTCGCACCGATCTCATTCGGCACACCGCCTTCGCCGGTCGCCAAAACACGGAATCGGTAAGCACCGGCCGGCAAATGCGTGTAATAGCCTGCGCGAGCATCCTGGACGCCCACCCATTCCTTATCGTACCCGTCCAATCGGTAGCGAAACTGAAGCTTTTCCGGCGCCCCGAAACTCAGCGCCGTGTAGCGAAATCCCACACGACCCGTGCCGGGCGGGATCACTGCGCTGAGCGCGTTGTGCTCCGGACCGCGCCGGACTGGCACCGATTTATCGTCCGCAAGCACTTCTTCGATGTAAACGGGAGGCGGTTGCAGGCGGGGCCGGATCCTCGTGGGGTCCACCATCACCAGTCCGGCGGGAGTACAGAACCAGAGCAACCCGGTCCGGGATTTCATGCAGTCCGGTTTGAATCCCGAACCGCACCGCGCCAGAGCCATTCCGTCTCCGGTGCCAAGCGTGATGCAGTTCACGAAGTTCCTCCGTCCTTCCAGGCACGCTTCCAATTCACCTCGTGGGACGCAGACGATCCCGCTGCCCGTCGCGAGCCAAATCCGGCCGTCGTTGCCTTCGAGCAAATCTTCAATGGAATCGGACGGCAACCCGTTGCGTGAAGAGATCGCCTGAAGTCGCTGTTCGTGGTAACGCATCAGGCCGCCCCCCGAAGTGCCGATCCAGATGGCGCCGTCTCGATCCCCGTAGAGGCCTCGAATAGCGCGATTCCGCAACGCATCGTCGCCCGCAAAACGACTGACCCTTCCGCCGGAGATGCGATTCAAACCACGATGAGTTCCGATCCACATGTCGCCGCTTTTGTCCTGGGCCAGAGAAAGAACTCGGCCACTTGACAGCCCATCGCCTGTACCGTAGAGGCGCACGCCGCCGTTCTGACGCCGCTGCACACCATTCGCTAATGTTCCGACCCACACCGCGCCTTCCCGATCTTCATAAATCAGCCGGCAACCTGGCGGTCCGTTGGTGACGGCGATAAATTGGGAGCCGTCCGATCGAAACCGATCTCCGTTGTACGTCCCGAGCCAGAGCGTACCATCACGAGTTTCGCACATCCCCGTGGTGTTAACGACCTTTGGGATGCTTCGGTATTCAAACGGCAAACCTCCCGTCGCCACCCGCAGTCCGTGTCCGAACGTGCCCACCCACACTCGTCCGCTGGAATCTTCCAGAATCGCCGTCACATTCTCCGTAGGGATCCCGTCGTCGCCCGTGAGCGTCGTCACTCGCTTCCGGCGCAACCGATACAAACCATGGGCCTCTTCCCCCAACCAGACGTTGCCGTCGTTGTCCTCGCAAATCGAAGAAATATGCGGCCGCGCAAATTGAGCCACCGCTGTCGCGTTACTCAGATCACCGGAATAAAAGAGGCCCCCTTTTGTGCCTGCCAGCCAGAGGCCGCCGTTTCTTCCCTGTTGAAACCACGAACAGTCAATCTGCCATCGCTCGATTTCCGTCATCGTGCCCCGCGACGAAATACGGTAATTCGCTTTCGAATCCGTGGTCACCCAGAGCACCTGGTTCGAATCGATCGCGAGGCTCCGCACGTATTGGTTGGTCAACACAGCCAGTGGTTCGGAGCCCCCGCGGTCCAGCTGGAACAATCCTTTGGATGTTCCAATCCATAACTCTCCGTTCGGCGACGCCCCGAGGGCTTCGACTATCACTTCCGCGAACACCACGACAAGCGTGTCCTCTACGAATCGCTCTTCGAGCTTCGAGAAGAGCGCCGCTCTCAGGATGTCGAGTGCTGGCGCGACATCGTCGACGTGATGCGCGACTTCCTCACCGTGTGGGAATCCCTCGAACAGGGCGAGAGCGATTCTCTTCGGCACGTCACGGTTCTGGAAGAGGTCCACAATCTGTTCCCCAAGTCGCTCTTCGAGAAGCAGACCACCAACAGCCTCGAAAATGTGTTCCGCGAGATTCGGGGCTTCGGCGAAGGGCTGGTCAACATCACGCAACATCCATCGCTGCGCCCGATCAGTTCGGAGCTGACCTCGCCGTGAACTCCGAATGAATTGACAGCTACATTTATTTAGAAGTGGCGCTTGGAAACCGGGTGAACGCCGTCCAATCGACCGTTGTCTGGCTGCAACGTGGCAGGCAACTCAGCGCCCTTGTGCAGGAACTCCGATTCCCGATGACTTCGTCGCAGTTTTGGCAGCGGGCGCGCGTGCTGGCCCCGCGGTTGCACCTGCGCGATGTCTGGTTTGGGCTGCGGAAGTTGACCGCTCGCGGCCTTGTGTTTTGCCTGAATCCTTCCCTCGGCAACGGGCGCGCGTTCTTTCTCACCGACTTCGGGCGTACTGTGGTGGAGGAAGGATTTGGTCTGCGCGTGGCCGCTCTGCCGGCGCGTCTGAACTGGAACCGATTTGGTGAAGTCGCCCGCGCCCGCGTGCGGCGGCGGATTCTGGAAAAGATTGCGCGCCCCCCGTTTCACGGAGCCTCGGGTAAATCAACCGCTGAAATCCGGCGGAACCTGCTGGATCGAACGCCGATGGAACTCAGCCGGGCGATTCGGGCGGTGAACGAGCTGGCGAGCTTCAAGCTGATTCGAGTGGCTGGTTATACACCCAAACTCAGAAGGAAGCTCTACGTGCTGACAGGCGCGGGGCGACGCGTCGTAGAGGTGTTGAAGTGCTGTGATGTGCAGACTGCCGCAACCGACCTGTCGAAGAAGCCGCAAGGCGATTGAGGTTTGTCAACGCTTCGGCTGTTCCTGCTCGGTTTCGCCCTTCTCACCCAGCAGTCCTTTTCGTGCCAAGTCGTCCAGGATCGCCTTCAGGCGGTGAACTTCGATCCCAGTTCGTTCTGCCAACTGCGCGAGACTGGCGGGTTCCAGGTCGCTCAACGCCAGCAGCACTTTCTTCTCCATCTCGGTGAATGTGCTCATGGTTTGGCTGAGAAGCTGGGCCTTTTAAGCATTGCATGGACTACACCATGAGCTTTGCGATGCGCATATTTGAATCGCCTTTGCCGAGCCTCGGCGTCGTTTGCTCCCGCAGGCATGAACGACCGAACCGGTTGCTGGACATGCGAGGGGATACTGCGCGCTCGTTGGCATGTTCAATCGGACAATAGCGCGGCGGGTTCGATGCCAACAAACGACGCGGGCAAGCTCGACATCGGAGCTTTCGCCGATTGCCCATGGTTCGTCCGAATCGATTGGCGGCAATGCTTTTAAAGCCGCACGACTTTGATGGAGCATGTCCAAAGATTGTCCTGATTCCATCCTCGAACTCCTCGAGGAAATTCGCGACCGCCTTGAGGCAGTCGAAGAGAAGCTGGAGTATCTGGCCGACAATCTCCGTCCCGCTCACTTCCCAAACCATTCCCCCGATTCCAACCTCGATGACTACTGACCTTTTCAGGTCAACTTCCATCCTCTGAGCCCGCGTTCTGACGCTGGCTTGGATCACAATGCTGGTTCGACGCAGCGACCATGCTTGCCGAGTCGGAATCTTCACGCTGCGCCCACGAGAAAAGTCCCCTGATTCCACCGTCCAGCGACAGCCAGACAGTGGAAAGAACCTCGCGCCAGAATTGGTATTTACGCGGAACCGGTGCGCAAACCAGGGTTTATTCCGGTCGATTCCATTTACCGCTCCCCAAAACAAACTGCTTGAGCGTGTCCTCCAATAAGGATCTGGCCGCTCGAACCGACGCGCCTTCTGAAATCCGCCTTTCCGGACTTTCCGAGCTTTCCGAACTTTCCGGGCCTTCCCCACCTTGGCCCGAAAGGGTCCGCATCGCCAGCGTGTAACTGTCTGTTTAATTGGCACTTATGAATCATGCCAAGGCTCATTTGTGGAACACCGACAGCTTCCTGAGTTCGTCTTCTTCGCGCGGCGCACAGCCAGTCCGGCAGATCCCAAGCCCCGGCCCGAAGATTTGCGGAACAAAGCTGGTTGCGCTTCGTTCACCCGCCTGGCTGCAGTCGTCGGGGATTCACCACGCTGACGTGGCCTTCTTCCTGGCTTGAGGTTTCGGTGGCCCGCTCTTTGGCCTGGTTCGGGCGGCGGCCGGGGCTCTGGTTTTCGATCTCGGGGAGGCCACTGGAACGAGGGCTTCGGTGCGCGTGACCAGCTTTTCTTCCGCCGGCGCAGTGTCCAGTTCGATGCCGAAGACATCGGCGAGATCAGCCTCGGCGAGGCTGGACTGTCCGGAGACGGTTGTGGTTTGACGGACGGCTTCAGTGGCTGAGGCTTTGCTGATGAGTTCGGAAGGATCGACGCCGCGCAGTTGGAAAAGGAGTTCTGGCTTGCTGATCGGACAGCCACCGCGAAACCTCCGACGCCGCCCTGGCGGTCTGGGCCGACAACTGGGCGCCAATCTGGCCGGTCCCCAGATGAATCGCCAGCGCCACCCGCAGCAGTTGCTCGGGCCGATGGGTCGCCATGTGGTGGTGCTCCGGGGACAGACGCGCTGCCCAAGTCGAAGCCTGCCGGGCCGAGTTCTCCGGGACGGCCCTTGCCTTATCGCTGGGGCGGACCACATGGGGCCGGCCTTCCAGCCGCCAGCGGAACAATCGCCGAAGCCACTCCGCCCAACAGTCTAGCCGGCTGATCCCTGAGTCGTCCTGCTCGGCGGGTTCGCTGTCGTCACGCACGACCAGAAACGTGCCGGCAAGCCCGGATTGAACAGCCCACCGAGCGGTCAGGAAACGAACCGTCTCCTCCGGGCTCGCCAGCATCGTGACCGACACCGAACCGGACAGGCTCTGGCACGTGTGTGAATTCGCACGTTGGCGCCAGCCGGTCACCAACAGCTCTCGCTCCAATCTGCCCGCGTCGCTCGCCCAGTAGTCCATCGCCAGCCCGGCGCGACCCGCCAGAGTGAACAGGACCGCGGTGTGGTCCGGAGCTACGGCGTCGATGCAGCCCGGGGCCGGGTCACGCCTTAGTAGGGCTGGCCATCGTGCGAGTCGAATATCGGCCAGTGGCGCATCGAAGTACTGAAGATCGGCCGCCGCAGGAAAAGGGATGCGTTCCAAATGTTGCGCTCGTGCCCGTCTGAGCTTGGTCGCCTCTGCATCGAGCCACTCAGCATCACGATTGGCCAGTTTTTCGGCTCCCGTACGTTGAACCGCAAACAACGGCCCCCATACGTCTTCCAAGACGGCCACTGTGTCGGCGCCGGGACACCCAAAGAGCAGGTTCAGGCAGGGCGGCACGTTGCGGCCGGGCCATGGCTCGAAGGAGGACTGATTTCCCGCTGCGGCGGCGATGGCACCCAACATCGCCATCACGACCGAGCCGGTTGACGCGCCAGTTCGGCCCGAGAGCTCGATCGCCACGCCGCGCAGCGGCTCGGGCATGGCCTCGAGTGGGAACAGGCGAAGAGGCTCACGGGCGTTTGGCTCAATCGCACGGTCAGGTGCCGGCGCAGCCTCCGATTCCGGGTTTGGGTTTACAGTGTGGTGCTCTGACGTATGTCGGCAGGGCCGAGCCGTGGCTTTGGGAGAGACCAGAGGCTGCGGCGCATTGCCGGCCTTTCTGGCGGTGTCGGAAGCATGGATGGAGCAGGGCTTGGGTTTGGCCATGGGAAATTGTCGGCTCAATGCGTCGGTGGTCATCAGCCGATTTGATGGTGGCGCTGGAGATGTTGGAGCACATCTCGGCGACGGAACCGGACGCTGCGGCCGATCTTGAAATACGGGATGATGCCATTCTTCATCCAATCGTCCACCGTGCGGTCGGTGATCTGGAAGAAGTCGGCGATGTCCTGCTTCTTGAGGAGCTTCTCTTCTGCGGCTTCCCTCGCCTCGGGATTCGCGCCTGTTGCTTCGTTCTGAATGTTCATACGTTACGCTTCGCATAATCGCGTAAGGCCGAACCGGTGGCAAAGCCGTACCCACCTCGGTCCTCAGGCCTTAGCTATCTTCACGCCAGGTTGCCGGGTCCAGAACTGCTGAACCTCTCAAGATGCTGACGAATAATAAACCGTCGGAAACTGCGTGTCAACACTGCCGCCGACAGGTTCGGATTCGTAGGCATTCAACAACACTGCCCATCGGCTCCGCAGTAGTTGGCGTTCCCAATCACACGACTCCACCCGGCCCAACTCCCTTCTGGTTCGGCGCAATACTGAACCACTTGAGCGCGTCCCCCGCTGGCACCAACTCCCGGTAGTGACGGAAGATCCTCTTCGGACTGTTCCCGGCCTCCAACGACACTTGTGCCACGTTTTGCGTTTGGGCTACCCGGTGGGAGATGTACGAATGACGCAGGCCGTTGCGCTTCCAGACGAATCGCTCCTTCACTTTCCGTTTCTCTCGCGCTTTGTTGACCTCTTGCACGACTTGATTGAGTCCCGTTGACATACTCCGACACGCACACACCAACCCTGACTTCTGTCGCAGGGGCCACAGCCACTGCCGCAGATTGTCCAGCAGCGGGATCGTGCGCCGGCTCGCCGTCTTGGCCTTGGCCGCATGAATCTCCACCAGACCATCCTCAAATCGAATATCCTTCCACTCCAGCCGCACAATCTCCGCGTGCCGCACGCCCGCAAACGCGCCCAGCGCCAGAAACGCAATGAATCGCTTGCTGGCGCAGTTCAAGATCTCCTGCATTTCTTCGGGAGTGAAGACCTCGATTTTCCCGCCCCGGTCCTGGCCACCGGCACCGACTCCATTTCATCGTGGTCCTTGGGCACGTAACGCCGGGCTTTGGCGAAGTTGAAGAGCAACTGCACCGAGTTGCGGATATTGTTGCGACTCCGCGGACCCAGGCTTGAAAGCCGGCTCGGGCTACGACCACCTGCCGGAACGGTTTTGTCGCTTCGTGCCGTTGTGGGGGATACCGGCGGAGTGCCCAACTCGCGCAGCCACTTCTCCATGTCTGGCCCCGACACGGCGTTGATGTCGCAATGAAAGGCCTTGGCGAACTTGCCTAACCGGTAGCGCAGGCTCTGCAGATAGCGCTCGCCCATTCCATCCGCTCGTTTGGCCGCCACGCATTCATCGACGACCTCCTTGACCGTTTTGGCCTCCATCTGCTTGGGATGCCGCTGGAGGTAATAATCGACCGCCCGGGTGAGGGGAACCTGCCCAAGGGCCTTCTTGGCCTCGACGAACTGCGCGACCGCCGCCTCGATGGACACGCCCACCGAGCCGAGTAACTCTCGGGCCCGCAGGTGGGCCGCGCGATCCCCGCTGCTCAGCGCCAACACATCGGCGTCCTTGCTGCCCAGTCGAGAGGCGACAATCTTGGCCTCCTTCTTCGCTCGTTCGAGATCGGGGAAGGTGGGCCGGTGACGGACCCCATCTTGGTAGTAGCACAGCGTGTAGGAGTCGCTGCCGTGGGAGGGGGTGAAGTAGATCCGGACGCTGACGGACCCCACGGTGACCACTTCGGGAGGGAGGCGCTCTTTATCTTTCACGCCTCACTTTGTCTGGAAATAGTCAGGAAATCAAGCATGTCTCTCTAATTAGGCTGAAATATCATAAATATCGCGGGTTTCCAACCCGCGAAGGTGCGACCAGATCGAGGCGCGGACTGGTTTACCGGCCGCCCGCCGACAGGCAGTCGGCGAAACAGCAGACAAGGCTGTCTGCGCCACGCTCCCGCCGCCTTTGGGGTTGCTTGCCTTCGGTTCGCGCTTATCTTGAGCGCAGCGACACTTCATTCCACACACTCATGTTTTTCGGCGTCGATTATTATCCGGAGCACTGGGTCTGGCCGTACGCCGGAACGGCGGAAGAACCGGAGTCGCGTTGGAAACGGGACGTCGAACTGATGCTCGAAGCGGGTGTGAACGTGGTGCGCATGGGAGAGTTCGCCTGGGGCCTCTACGAGCCGGAAGAGGGCAAGTTCAACTTCGACTGGATGAAGCGCGCGATGGACCTTTTCCAGGGCGCCGGCATCAAGGTCGTGCTGGGCACGCCCACGGCCGCGCCGCCGGTGTGGCTGGCCCGGAAGCATCCGGAAATCCTGCCTGTGGACGAGCGGGGTTTGGTGAAGCACGAGGGCACGCGCCGGGCGTACTGCCTGAACAGCGACGTCTATTGGGACTACACTCGGCGCATCGTGCGGGCGCTGACGGGAGCGCTCGGCACGCATCCCTCGCTCATCGCGTGGCAGATTGACAACGGACTGGGCGGACACCTCACGGAGGCCAGCTTCAACGAGGAGTCGCGCCGGGACTGGATCCAGTGGCTCAAGGTCAAATACGAAACTATCGAGCGCCTGAACAATCTCATGGGCACGCGCTTCTGGGCGCAAGGAGTGACGCGCTTCGAGGACGTGCCGATGCCCATGGCCGCGCCGACCGTGCATAATCCGGCGTTGGTGGTCGATTGGATGCGCTTTTGTAGCGATACCATCGTCGCCTACGCGCGGATGCAGGCCGACTTGCTGCACGAACTGACTCCCGGCATCCCCGTCACCCAAAACCTTCGCGCGCTCACGCGCAGGTTCGACCATTTCGACATGGCCGAAGTGATCGACTTCGTGAGCGTGGACAGCAACGCGACGATTAAAACCAAGTGCGCCGAAAACGCGTGCGAGATCGACATGATGCGCTCGCTCAAGAAGGCGGGCATCCGCACCCCGGACGGCGACAGCGGCTTCTGGGTGATCGAGCAGAAAGCCAACAACGTCGACTGGCAGGAGGTCAACTCGCTGGTGCGCCCGGGCGTGGTGCGCATGTTCACGCACCAGCTCGTGTCGCGCGGGGCGACCGGCGTGCTCTATTTCCTCTGGCGCCGGGCGCGCATCGGCTCGGAGAAATTCTACGGCGGCGTGTTGACCCACGACGGCCACGCGAAGAACCGGGTGTACCAGGAAATCAAGGAAGTCGGCCATGAGTTGGCGCGCCTGGCCCCGCTGTTGAAGGACACGCGCGTCGTGGCGGAAGCCTGCATCCTGATCAGCCACGACAACGACTGGAATCTCTCGAGCGCCAAACAGCCGACGCGGGCGTTCCGCCAGCGCGACCACGTGCAGTTGTTCTACAACGCCTTTCACGACCGGAACATCCCGGTCGACTTCGCGCGCCCGACGGAGGATTTGTTGCGCTACAAGGTGGTCGTCGCGCCCTCCCTACAATTGCTGGCGGGCGGTGAAGCTGACTTGCTCAAGCTCTACGTGCAGAACGGCGGCACGCTGGTCGCCACGTTCAACACGGGCCTGGTCGACGAGCACCACATCGCGCCGGACACCGGTTACCCGCAAAACCTGACGGACCTGTTCGGGCTGGAAGTGGTGGAGTTCGACCCGTTGCCGCCGGGCGAGGAGAACCACATCACGCTTAAGGGCCAGTTCAGCGCCTCGCAAATGCATCCGGCGAAGATTTGGTGCGACCTCATCGAGGCCAGGGGCTGCCAGGTGGTCGGCACGTTCGCGAAAGACTTTTATGCCGGCCGCCCGGCTGTGACGCTCAATTCCTTTGGCGAAGGCCGGGCGATTTACATCGGGACGATGAGCCACCAGTCTTTTTATCACGATCTCGTGGTTTGGCTGCGGCAGCTTTGTGGCGTCAACCCGCTGCTCAAGGTGCCCGATCAGGTCGAAGTCAGCCTGCGCCAGAAGGACGGCACCAAGGTCTACTTCCTCATCAACCACCAGAATTCCCCCGTGCGCATCCCCTTTCTCAAGCCGGTGCACGACGCCCTCACAGGCCGCACCCTGACCGGCAATCAGGATCTGCCGCCCCACGGTGTGCTGGTGATCTCGGAAGGAACGCCCGTCTGACGCGCCATGCTTCGCCGCCCGATTCGCTTCATCCCGCCGCGCGGCGCGCCCCGGCGCACCGCCCGCCAGCGCGCGCTGGCGGCGTTGCGCGGCATCGACCTCGCGCCGCTGGAGCTGATCCGCGAACGCCCCGCGCTCTCCGCGGGCGCCGTTTTGCCGAAAGTCCTCGGAAAACTCCGCATCGACCAACGCCAGGCCGAAGCCGAGATCGTCCGCGTTTGGAACAACCTCATCGATCCCGTCCTCACGGCGCACGCCCGGCCGACCGGGATCCACAAAGGCACCTTGTTCGTCACGGTCGATAACAGCGTGTGGCTGGACGAAATCGTCCGTTACCGCCGCAAAGAGATCCTCTCGCGCCTCCAGCACAGCTTTGGCCGGGAACTTATTCAGCGCATCTCCTTCCGGGTAGGATGAGAAGAGGTATGAGGCAATCAGTAATCAGTCATCAGTAATCAGTATTCAGTTTTCAGATATAAGTCCCGCCACGGGATGAGGACTTTTCTCTCTGAATACTGAAAACTGATTACTGATTACCTCATATCTCCAACCCCTCCTCCACCCCCACCGGCCACTGGTCCTGCGGCGTCCAGCCGAGCAACGCTTTGGTCGGCTCGAGATCGAAAATGACCTTCCCCGCCGGCCGGCTCGCGGCAAATAGCGCGAAAAATCCCGCCGGCAGATCCGCTTCCAGCGCCCGCGTGAAAAAACGTCCCGCGTCGCCTGTGCTGAGATAGGTTGACTTCCCCCGTTCGCTGGCCGCGAGCTCCGCCACCTGCTCGCGCGTGCGCGGACACCAGCCGAGCCGCACCGCGAGCACGGTCATCGTGCCGCTTCTTGCGTACGCTTTGCCGGCCGCCTCCGCAGCCACTTTCGTCACCGCGTACCAGTGCCGCGGCGTGAACGGATCGTCCGGGTGAATGGGCAGCGGCCCTTCCATTTGCTGCCACCAATTGACCTGTCCCGTGCTGGCCAGGAGCACTCGCTTCACACCCGCCTCCCGCGCCGCCTCCAGCGCATGGTGCAACCCGACCAGATTATTGGGCAAGAGCCGCGTCAGGAAATCGTCGTCATCCGGCGACGCGCCCAGGTGAATCATCGCCTGGACCTCGTGCGTCTCGATTCGGCCGCGCCCGGCGTCGGCGCCCGATCGAACCCCCGCACCCGCCAGCCCGCCGCGGTCAAAGCGGCCACCGCCGCCTGGCCGATGCGTCCGGCCGACCCGGTCACCAGGACCGGCGCGCTTCGATCAATCGTCACGCCCCGAGCCTGGCAAAAAGCGGCGCGGCCGGCCAGTTTTGCCGCAAGCCTCCGAGGGAATTCGGAGCCGGCCGACGCAATCCCGTTGCCCCCCGTCCGCCGTCCGCCGTCCGTTCGATGTTGGGCGTTGAACGTTGAACGTTCGACGTTCATCGCTCGCACTAGAACTTTGAACTTCAAACGTTGAACAGCGAACGTCGGAGTTGGAGCACGGAGCCGGTCCTCACCCCCAAATCCCTTTGCCACCGGCAAAGGAAACCGCTTAATCTCCGCGCCAGCATAAGCGCCAGGCTCAGAATCTTCATCAGCTCCGTCAGCGACTAGTTCTATCAGGAACTCACGGCCAAGAAATGACCCCGCCAGAGTGTGCAGCAGCGTGAGCGGAGGCGGAATCCCGTTGGGATTCATACAGAAGACGCCCTTCAAAAGCTGATAGGCGCCCGTAGCCTTGCACCATCGGGAGCAGGGGACACGCACGCCGAGCGGGACGGCCCGGGTGCTGCTGCGCGTAGCGGCGCTGCATCCAGAAATCGTGTTGCGGGCGGCGGCGTAGGCTCGCCCTATCCTCTTACACGGAAAGTGGTCAGGCGATCAATTCCCTCACCACTTTCCCTTCAACATCCGTCAGCCGAAAGTCGCGCCCGGCGTGGTGAAATGTCAGCTTCTCGTGGTCAAAGCCCAGCAGCGCCAGAATTGTCGCCTGCAAATCGTGGACGTGGACCGGCTTCTCGACCGCCTTGAAGCCAAACTCGTCGGTCGCGCCATGAACGGTGCCGCCGCGCACGCCGCCGCCCGCCATCCACATCGTGAAGCCGTAGTGATTGTGATCGCGCCCGTTGATCTTTCCGGAATTGCTGCCGGGCGTCGGCAGCTCGACCGTCGGCGTGCGGCCGAATTCGCCGCCCCAGATCACCAGCGTGTCCTGCAACATGCCGCGTTGTTTGAGATCCTTGAGCAGCGCGCCGATCGGCTGGTCACATTCCTTCGCCAGCCGGCGGTGGTTCACTTCGATGTCGTCGTGATTGTCCCACGGCTGGCCCTGTCCGTGCCACACTTGCACGAAGCGCACGCCCCGTTCGACGAGCCGCCGGGCGATGAGCATCTGCCGCCCCTGGGTGCCCTCGCCGTACATCCTGCGGATGTGCTCCGGCTCGCGCGAGACGTCGAACGCGTCCGTCGCGTCCGTCTGCATCCGATACGCCAGCTCGAAGGACTGGATGCGCGCCTCGAGCTGCGCGTCGCTCCGGCGCCGTTGCTGGTGGCGATGATTGAGCGCCTGGAGCAAATCGAGCTGCGCCCGCTGCTCGGGCAGCGACGAGTAATTGTTCTTCACGTGCTCGATCAACTTCTCGATCTTCGTATGCTGCGTGTCGATGTACGTCCCCTGATACACGCCGGGCAAAAAGCCGCACTGCCAGTTCTGCGATTCCTGGATCGGATAGCCGCCCGGACACATCGCGATGAAGCCGGGCAGGTTCTGGTTTTCGCTGCCCAGCCCGTAAGTCACCCACGAGCCCATGCTCGGGCGAATCTGCCGCGCCTCGCCGCAATTCATGAGCAGCAGGCTCGGCTCGTGGTTCGGCACGTCGGCGTGCATCGAGCGGATGACCACCATCTCGTCCACGCTCGCGGCCACGTTCTGGAATATCTCGCTCACCTCGATGCCGCTCCGGCCGTACTTGCGGAACGCGAACGGCGACTTGAAGCCCGCCCCCGTCTTGCGTTCCGTGCGCAGGTGCTCCATCGGCAGCGTTTTGCCGTGGAACTCCGTGAGCCGGGGCTTTGGGTCGAACGTATCGACGTGCGACGCGCCGCCATTGGCGAAGATGTGAATGACGCGTTTGGCCGTGCCGGGGAAATGCGGGGCCTTGGGCAACAGCGGACTGGTGTAACCGGCCTCGTCTGCCACGGCGCGCGCCGTGAAGCCGGCCTGCCCGAACAACGCGCCCAAACCGAGCGCGCCCA
>WNGA01003269.1_pt1 | contig 47117 bp, 44 predicted proteins | sample 5400061 | NCBI WGS metagenome assembly WNGA01 (sample SAMN13153366, study PRJNA577476) | soil metagenome | isolation source: 100 cm soil or saprolite under grassland replicate 2 | place: USA:California | collected 2016-06-15
TTGTAAAGACCAAAAGTTCAGAACCTGGTTTAAGGCGTGGATTATCAGTAAAAAGCACTTATGTTATAGTTGCCCTGACGCAACTCTTGCTAATCAGTATTATGCTAATAATAATTCACCCAATTATCAATCTGAATAGTTATAACATTCTATCATTGTTTGCTGTGATTTATATCAGTCATATCACGGCTTTGTTTTTTCTAATATCTCTTGTGCTAACATTGGTTGACTGGATCATGATCAAGCGGAATAAGATTCTATCATTATATGCGATATCTTTCGCGTTGACGGCGATAGCTATTATAACTTCACTCCTCTATGCGACGTACGTGCTATCCTATCATACATCAAGTATAAAACCACTTTCTATCCACCAGTCTTTGTTAAACCTTCCACGAGCAGAGCTGGCAATGAATTTCGGACCTGCACTTGATATTACATCAATACTATCTTTTGTATCAGTTTGGATTGCTTCAGCAGTATTGCTCAGCACATACGGCAGGAGGATAGGAAAGATCAGATACTGGACGATTATATCGATACCATTGATTTATTTCTTATTCCCATTTGAAAAAAACCTCGTCGATATATTTCAACCGTTTGTCATTTCTACTCCTGTGTTATATGGAATATTGAACGTTACTATTTTTAGTGCCACAAAACAAATTGGTGCTTTATTTTTCAGTATCGTCTTCTTGGCTGCTTCCACTTTAGTTACTAAATATGAAATGCAGAAGTATCTGCTGATTTCTGGTATTGGCATTGCAATTCTTTTTGGTTCTATTGAAATAGACACATTGCTATATGCCACGTATCCGCCCTTTGGTGTTGTAACCGTCTCATTTATACCGATGGGCTCCTATTTAGTACTTACTGGGATAACCCTTTCAGCGACACTTTTAGCTAGGGATAAGGAGCTCAGAGGTGAATTTTATAGAAGCGCAATGAGTCAATTGAGGCTTTTAAAGACGATTGGAGTGACGGAGATGGAGAATCAACTGATAAAAAGTTACAAATCTATGGAGAAACAAACTAGATCATTAGACACAAAAGAATCCCGTTTCGAGAAAGATAACGTAAGAGAAATTTTGCATGGCTTGGTAGATGAGCTTGACAAGGATGATGTAAGAGAAATTTTGCACGACGTGTTGACTGACGTTTACTCAAAGTCTAGGACTGACACTGATAGTTGAGGGCTAAGACGACTTCCATTAAAATTCGATAGGGTAGAACCGATAGTATTATATCCTAATCTGTTACGGTATCGATTTTAGACTTTTTTAGCAACAACGGTCAGGCGTTCATGTAATTTCACGATTAGGAGGAACGATAAAAACTAGAAATAGAAATAAGAAGGGGTTGACGAGGAGAAATAATCTATGGTATCCGTTAGAAAATCTAATTTGATATAGATTATTTAGACTTGCTATAAATATCGATATAGAATATGGGTAAGTATGACTGCAAAAAAATGGTTTGACGGTGATGTTTCTTTCGAACAACTTCAAAACAAAACAATTGCCATAGTAGGGTACGGTATCCAGGGAAGAGCTCAAGCAAATAATATGAAAGAGTCCGGGTTGAATGTAATAATTGGATTATACAAGGAAGGAAAATCTTGGAAAGTTGCCGAAAATGATGGACATGTTGTTAAAGAAGTAAAAGAGGCCTCAAAATTGGCTGATATTATTCACGTTCTAACTCCAGATATGGAGCAGGCTAATGTGTACAAGAATGAAATAGAACCAGGACTTTCGAAGGGAAAAACACTTAATTTTTCCCACGGAGCAGCTATACACTGGAAATGGATTGTTCCTCCAGACAATATCGATGTAGTAATGGTCGCTCCCAAGGGACCTGGACAAAGAGTACGAGAATTGTATCAGGAAGGATTTGGTACACCTTCCCTGATTGCGGTCTATCAAGATTATTCTGGGAACGCTTTAAATACTGTTTTAGGATTGGCTAAGGCCATTGGAAGTACAAGACCAGGAGTGATTGAAACCACATTCAAGGAAGAGGTTGAAACAGATTGGTTTGGAGAACAAGTAGACTTGTGTGGTGGCGCACATTCTCTGGTGCTCAATGCGTTTGAAACCCTAGTTGATGCTGGTTACCAACCAGAGGTAGCTTATTATGAATGCCTGCATGAGCTAAAACTAATAGTTGATTTAATATACAAATATGGAATAACAGGAATGTACAATAGGGTTAGCGAAACTGCAAGGTACGGGGGTCTGACTAGAGGACCAATGGTAATAAACAATCAAGTAAAAGAGAACATGAGACGAGTCTTGAAGGATATTCAATCAGGGGAATTCGCTAATGAATGGGCAAGTGTTTACAAAAAGGATGGGAAGAACTCATTTGCTAGATTCATGAACCAATTGGAAAAAACCCAATTAGAAATTGTCGGTAAAGAAATGAGAAAGACGATGTGGAAAAATGGAGAATAGGATTCTGGACTGTTAAATTTAGAGTATTTCAAAATTCACCTAGCATTTTTCCAATTATATTTCATGACCTAATTGAAAATTTGATCTATTTTTTTCCATTATTGTTCCATGTCGTGGTAAATAATGGATAGGCAATATTTTATATTGATTACTTCATATGTCCATAGTTTCTGTTGTAGAAAGGAATCGTATTCCTTTTTGAAGTTCTCTATCTAGTTTTATTACAAATCTTGGGCTGATTCCCTTCGTGGTATTTAGGGTAATATGCAAGCATTATTGACGATTCATTTCTTCAATAAATTTACAATAACCCTAATAAACTATAATGTCGAATAAGCTATGCGATGTGGAGTTGTTAGGGCAATATGAGAACATCAAGACAGGTCGGGTTTAGGTTTGGGTAAAATTCAAGACCCGTATGAAATATCCAATGGTAAGCATGTAATGCTGTTGTACGAAAAAGATGAAGACCGCACTGAAGCAGCTGCTCATTGGCTTAATCAAGCACTTGAAGAGGAGGACGTATGTATCTATGCATCTGTATATGCTTTTGACAATTTGCATATTTCAAGTATTTCCAATTTATCTACGAAAATAAAAAATTATCAAGAACACATCGACAATAATAATTTACAGACTATCAATTTTCGACCTTACTATGAGTCTGCACTAAGCGGAAACCTAGTGCTATTTGAGAATCTTAAAGCAAATTTAGAGAAGTTAGTTCATGATCTTATAGTGAAAGATAAGAAGGACAAAATAATTGTTTTTGCTGATGCTGCATGTTGTTTGTGTGAAAATAGATCGTTTGGCAAGTCGGAAATACTAGAAAAATGGTGGCAGGAAGTTCATGATAAATGAGTCAAAAAAACAATTACCATATCACGGTAATTTGCCCTCATCCTCACCCTTTGTTGCAGAGTAAACAGGACACAAAACACAAGATTGCAAATTTACATGATTTGATGATGGATCTAAACAAATATGATCTTCATAATTTGGGTATACCAATTGGACAAGAAAATTACATGCGAATTCTTATTGTGGAATCCGATCCTGATTTAATGACTCTTTATACAGAGTTTTTAGCCGACCGTGAAATTGACGTGGTTGTAGTGTCAGAGGGTAACGAATGCTTGTCTTTAGTAAAAGCAAATGATTTTGATATTATTATTTTAGACACACATCTATCTGGTAATATCGGACCAATTGATGTTGCAAAAGAGATATATCGACTCAAGCCAGGACAAAGAATTGTCTTAACTACTACCAATCCAGTTTATCAAACTTCTGCAATTAATTGTTTTAGAGTAAATAAGGAAGACATTTTGGTAAAGCCATTCATGTTATCGAATCTACTAGAAGTAATTAAGAGAAAATGAATTTTTCGAAACCTTCATTTTCACGTTAGTCAATATGTCCTTTTTTTGCCTTGATAAGAATTTGTAATTCATGGCAACAGTCATGTAAAATTCTCTGTGCTTGTTCCTTATCTTCGGCATATATTATAATTCCGCCTGGACCAAATTTACATTCGTTAAGTTTGATTGGGATATCTACATGAAGAATTCGTCCAATAAATTCTAATAATGAAGGATATGTCTTACCATCCTTATATACAAATGAAGCAGAATTACTGGCCATTAAGACCTCTTCATCTACAGGAAATAGTAACTGGTTTTCCGTCACGGCTTTCAAGATTTCCTCTTCTATTTTTCTTGCCTTCGATTTCATATTCTGATTTCGTGCAACATTTGCTTCAAATGCCCATTTTTCTAGCTTTTCGAAATCCATAATATGTACTATCAAAGGGTATCAATAAAATGTTGTCATACTTATTGGTTACAGGATGTCGTTAGTTAGAAGATTATTACTTAAATTTCAAAGATGATTTACAGATTTGTCTTTCAAGTATTTCTCATATTCAAAGAGTGACTTTTCTTGTGAATCAGTTTGAATAGACCCTGGTCTTAGATTCCTGATTCTAGTTATAGCATCTTTGGCACTGAGATTTTCTTTTTTTAATAGATAAGCCCCTAGTATGGTCCCTGTTCTTCCTTTCCCCGCTGCGCAATGAACCAATACTGCTCTTTTCCCTTGAATTTCACTTTCGATAAATTTAACGGTTGATTCTATGTCTTTGATAGAAGGAGAATGATAGTCTTCAACTCTTAAATGCAAGTAATTAAGTTTCTTGGTCTTTTTACCTTTAGATTGTGAATGCTTAGTATCGTCAACTGATAACCACTCCAAAGGTAATGGGAGTTCTCGCACTGTTACGATTGTGCCAATTCCGTGATTTACTACCCACATGAATTGATCGAAAGATAGAGGTAATCCACTTCCTGCAAGCTGATTATTTATCACCCAACTGAAATTTGTAGGACGAGAAATGAATTTGCTATAGAGCCATCGATAAACGTCCCCAATAAGAGTCATTTTATAAATTGAGATTTAGTGAATAACAATTTAGATTTAAATCTTCATCACCATCTCAAAACCGATTTCTAGACATAGCGGCCAAAATAGATCAAATTTTAAAGGGCAGAATCAAACCTACAACAAGAGTAAGCAATATGTCCTATGTTGCATTTAATATTCTGTGATAAAAAATTTCAAATGCAAAGAATGCGGCTTGTTATATCCTACACAACACGATCTAGATTTGCATTTTAAAGATATCCATAAAGAATAGTATGGTTATAAATTTTGTTGCTTAATATTCTAGTATATGACCTCAATATCCCATCAGAACTTACTAATTTTAGCGATTGTTCTCATAGTGATAGGAGCGGTCTTACTATATGCTCCTATTCCATATCCGGCCGGAACTATTGGCAACATTCTAATCATTATTGGAATAATTGTCTTAGTTATCTGGGTTCTATTAATGGTTGTTGCAGCAATAAGGCATACCTAATTCATTTTGCCATAAACTCTTAAATATAAATAACATGTCAAATCAAATTCATAATTACCCTGTGATATTGAATACAAGAAAGCAAATTTAGTTTTTATAGTTCATTTAAATGGTAAAACGTTAATGCGAGTTCTGATCGGTATTTTGATTTCGGATTAAGCACCTACTGTGCATTCCCAATAAGAGACTAAGATATAAAATTTGTTACAATTTGCGTTATTTTTTTAAATTATTGTGAATGAATTCAATAATTATGTTGAGTGGTGTTCCCGGTCCAAAATTACCTTTTACTCCTTTTTCTTCGAGTATCTTTTTATCCTTACCCGGTATGACTCCTCCACCGATCAAAAGTATGTCATCAACGCCGCGTTCCTGTAAGAGATTTGCGACTCTAGGAAATAATGTTAAGTGAGCACCATTCAACAAACTCATTGCAACAACATCAACATCTTCATCAATAGCAATCTTTGAAACCTGTTCAGGGGTACAAAATAGTCCAGAATATATTACCTCCATCCCAGAATCTCTGAGAGCTCTGCATATTACTAATGCTCCTCGATCATGACCGTCCAGCCCTAGCTTGGACACAAGAACCCTTATCGGTCTTTTTCCGCCATGTTTAGATGTAGACATATACCTTAAAAATTATAGTGGAGGTTTAAAATTTTTTGTCAATTTCATCATATAATAGTAGTAACTGTGCACATACAAGTAACTTTTAATACTTAACTTTGCAGCTAAATCATTCGTGTCGGAGCTAGTTGCTGGAATTCTAAAAGGAGACAAAAGATCAATTTCGAGGGCAATCTCTATAGTCGATAATAACGAACCGGATTCGGTAAAAATAATTCATGACATTTTTAAGAAAACAAGGAACGCCAAAACTATAGGTTTTACTGGATCAGCGGGCTCTGGTAAAAGTACCCTAATAGGAAGACTGGCAGCAGAGTTTCACTCTCTTGGATACAAAGTAGCAGTTATAGCAGTAGATCCATCAAGTCCAATAACTGGTGGCGCCCTGCTCGGAGATAGGGTGCGAATGATGACAATTAGCGACGAAATTTATGTAAGGAGCATGGCGTCAAGGGGTGCTGAAGGAGGCATTACAAGATCACTTAGAAATGTGGTGAGAATATTGGATGCAGCCGGATACAATCTGATATTAGTAGAGAGTGTAGGCGCAGGTCAACTAGAGATTGAAATCTCTAAGGCTGTGAACATTACTGTAGTTATCTTCAATCCTCAAACCGGTGACAGTATACAGGCAATAAAAGCAGGACTAACAGAAATAGGAGATATCTATGTGGTAAATAAGTCAGATTTGGAAGGAGCCACAATATTATATAATATTATTTTCGACCTGGTTGGTAATGATAAAAAATTGGTGTTTAAATGTTCAGCAAAGTTGAAAAAAGGAATAAAGGAATTGACAAAATCGCTCGTCAAATTATTAGATGATGAGAAATATCAGGCAAGAGAAAAATTGATACTAGAGAATGAATTGAGAGATATGATTTTAAACGTAATTAAAGAAAAATCCATTGAAAAGATATTGAATAGCCAAGAGTACAAGAAACTTGTAAATAAAATACTAAAAAAAGAGGTAGAACCCTACAACGCAGCTTTAAATTTTGCTAATAAGATAATTGTATAGGAGATTGAAGAATGGCAAAACAGGAGATAAAAAAAATCAAAACTGATTCAGGAATTCCTGTAAAAAGAATTTTCTCTTTAAAGGATCTTGTGAAAATCAAGCATGATGAGGAGGAAGCAGGTAGATTTCCGTATACAAGGGGACTTTATCCAAACATGTACCGAGAAAGACTTTGGACTATGCGACAGTACAGCGGATTTGGAAGTGCGGAAGAAACTAATAAAAGATTTAGATTCTTGTTAGAGCACGGACAGACGGGACTTTCTCTAGCTTTTGACCTACCAACTCAAACTGGAAGAGACTCGGATAATCCATATTCACAGGGTGAAGTCGGAAGAACTGGAGTTGCAATCAGTTCCATCGATAACATGATGACTTGTTTTCAAAATATTCCTCTAGCAAAGGTTAGTACCTCGATGACAATAAATTCAACCGCCTCAACTCTTTTAGCCCTTTATATCGTAGTTGCAGAATCTCAGGGAGTCTCATCTAACAGCTTGAGGGGTACTACGCAAAATGATATCTTAAAAGAGTATATTGCACGTAATACCTACATTTATCCTCCAAGGGAGTCAATGAGAATTATCGGTGACATGATTCAGTATTGTTCAAAGCATGTGCCACAGTGGTACCCGATAAGCATCTCTGGTTATCATATGCGTGAAGCGGGTTCAAATGCTATCCAAGAATTGGCCTTTACTTTCGCCAATGCAATAGAATATGTCAATACGTGTGTATCAAGAGGATTAAAAGTTGATGAATTTGCTCCGCGTTTATCGTTCTTTTTCTGCTGTACGATGGAATTCTTTGAAGAGGTAGCCAAATTTAGAGCAGCACGTCGTATCTATGCAAAAATAATGAAAGAAAGATTTGGTGCCAAGAGTGATAAATCAACTCACTTGCGTTTTCATGTTCAGACGAGCGGTGAATCACTAACAGCACAACAAGTGGATAACAACATAGTGAGGGTGACACTTGAAGCTTTGTCAGCCGTAATGGGAGGATGTCAATCATTACACACAAATTCTAGAGACGAGGCATTGGCTCTTCCAACTGAAGAATCAGTTAAGATCGCATTAAGAACTCAACAGATTATTGCTAATGAAACAGGAGTAACAAAGACTGTCGATCCTCTCTCAGGGTCGCATTATCTTGAGTATCTGACATCTGAGATAGAACAAGGAGTTGAAAAATATCTCAGGAAAATAGAAAAGATTGGTGGGTCTCTAGCAGCAATAGAAAAGGGTTTCTTTCAAGAGGAAATAAGGCGTAATGCTTACCAATTAAAGAAAGAAATAGACAATAATGATCGCATAATTGTAGGTGTAAACAAATTTCAAGATCAAAATGATATTGAACCAAAATTGAATACTATAGATCCTGAAATAGAGATACGTCAAGTCAAAAAATTAAAAGAATTCAAGAAAAATAGGGATCAAACTAAAGTAAGTTCTGAATTAAGCAAATTACGAAGATTTGCTGAAAAGCAAGACGAAAATCTGATGCCTCATATTATTTCTGCTGTAAAGAGGCATGTGACATTAGGAGAAATAAGCGATGTTTTTGTTGATATTTTTGGCAGATACGAACCAAAATTCTCATTTTGATGGTGATATGATACGAGAGTTGACCATGTAGCCATAGCCGTGAATAATGTTAGCGAAGCATTAAAAAACTATGAAAAGATTCTGAAAATTGACAAAATTGACATTGAAGAAGTTCCTACAGAAAGGGTCAAAGTTGCTATTTTGAGATTAGAGGATACGAGAATAGAATTAATGGAACCTACTGCAGACGACAGTCCAATAAAAAAATTCTTGACAGATCGTGGAGAGGGAATTCACCATATAGCGATTACTGCAGATAACATTGATAATGATGTTGAAAGAGCAATTGCCAATGGGACTAGGATGATAGGAAGCATTAGAATTGGTTCTTATGGAAGGAAAATAACTTTTATCCATCCAAAATCAATGAATGGTGTTTTGACAGAATTCTGTCAAACTCCACCTGAGAATGAAGAGTAGCAAATTCTAGCTCGATGGAAGGGGAACGGAATATGATTCGTAATGAATAGCAAATATACAATCTTATTTTTAGGTTTAATTACAATACAAATAATCTAATTATGGGAATCAATAACACCAATTGCAGATTACAATGGCAATATTATGAAAATTACGAAATTAGTTTGGTTACAAACATTTTTGTAAATTCGTCAGTATGTATGTTGCCACCAATATCTATTGTTCTTATGTTCTCTTCAAGTAGACTTATCAATGTCTTTTCAATTTTTTTTCCTAATTCAATAAGACTACGTCCCTCACTATTCTTGTTTTTGCTGGCCAGCCACTCAAACATCATTTTTACAGATAAGAACATAGATGACGGATTTGCAATATTCTTATTTGCAATATCAAACGCAGCACCGTGAACAGGTTCAAATATAGCAAATTTTTTCCCAATATTTCCTGCAGGCGCCAATCCCAGACCACCAACAACTTGTGCAGCCTCATCTGACAGAATATCTCCAAACAAGTTTGTTGTCAAGACCACGTCAAATTTTTCTGGATTCCTAATCAAATTCATCGCGCATGCGTCGACATATGATTCACTAAACTCGACGTCAGGATATTTTTTTGCAATATCCTTACTAATTTTAGAGAACATTGCATCTCCAACTCTCATAACATTTGACTTGTGAACACAAACGACACTTTTTTTAGCATCTCTCCTTAACGCTTCTTCAAAGGCATACTCTGCGATTTTTCTTGATGCCTCTGCGGTTGTTAATCTTAAACCTATCACTACATCATCGCCTATAGAAAACTCCCATCCCAAATAAACATCCTCAGTATTTTCTCTGACGATTACTAGATCGACAGATGCGTTTAGCGACTTTACATTTGGATATGATTTTGCCGGTCTGATGTTAGCATAAAGATCGAAATACCGTCTTAGGACAAGAATTACGTCTGCTGCATGTTCTCCTACAGGTGCCTTGAGACAAGCGTCTGATTTTTTTATGCTATCAAATGAAAAATCCGGGAGAGCCTTGTTGTACTTTATCAGAGCATTGTCTCCCGCTTCTACTTTAACTATATCAAACTTTATCCCAGAATAGTCACCAATCTTCTCAAGTAGTATCTGTCCAGAATTGGCAAGTTCTGGACCAATTCCGTCGCCATTAACTAACGAAATGCAGTATCTTGTCAATACATATGACCTAAACTAAATAGATTTTAATTTTTTGAATACAGTACCTTTCTTAACATTACTTTATTTATTGCATCTATCATTGCTTCTACTGATGCCACAACCACATCTTCGCCTGATTTTCTCGAAGAAACAACGTTACCATCCACATCTTCGACCTTTATAGCAACTTCTGCCAGTGCATCTGATCCTCCTGTAATAGACTCAAGACGATATTCTCTTATGCGGATATTTGCCATATCTACCGCAATTTTTTGTATCGCTTTAAGAGCTGCATCTACGGGACCAACCCCAGTTTCTGATGCCACCAAGTCCTTTCCATGTGTATTCAGTCTTATTACTGCCGTGGGAATGATGTTCATCCCAGTAATAATATGAAAATCATAAAGCTTGAATTTCTCCTCAAATTTAGTGCTACCCATTACTTCTCCTGCAATTGACAAAAGTTGTGAAGTAGTAATAGATCTACCTGTGTCTGCTACGTCTTTTTGCTTTTCAATAATTTTATGTAATTGTTCTTCGGTAGGTTCAATTCCAAAATCACTCAAGATTGCACGAATTCCATGAGCTCCTGCATGTTTGCCTGCTTGAAGCCATCTTTTTCTACCAACTAACTCAGGACTTATTGGTTCATAGGTTAGGGGATTATTTATGATGCCATGTGTATGAATGCCTGATTCATGACCAAAGGCATTCTCTCCGATTATTGCCTTATTTGGTTGAACTATAACACCCATTGCATTTGAAACGAATTTTGAAATTTCATATAGCAAGTTTACTTTAATATTGTGTTTTTTAGAATAAAGACACTGCAAAGCCATAACGAATTCTTCCAGAGAAGCATTTCCTGCCCTTTCACCAAGTCCGTTAATGGTAACATGTGCACAAGATGCTCCTGCATTAATTGCAGCAAGAGAGTTTCCAACTGCAAGACCAAAATCATTATGACAATGAACACTAATTGGAGTATCCATCTTTGATCTTATTTCCTGAACTAGTGATGTGATGTATTCTGGAGTTGAGTATCCAACGGTGTCTGGAATATCTATCCTATCTGCACCCGCTTCGGTGACTGCCTTAAAGACATCAATGAGAAATTTCCTATCAGATCTTGTAGCATCTTCTGCAGAAAACTCTACTTTTAATCCATGAGTCTTTGCGTATTCGACTGCCCATAGTGCTTTTTCTAGCACCTGTTGCCGTGACATTTTTAATTTATATTGCATATGGATATCCGATGTGGCAATAAAGGTATGAACATAACTGACGCCGCAGTCTATTGCGGAATCGATGTCTGATTGAACAGTTCTTGCCAACGCACAAACTTCTGTCTCTAATTTCTGTTTTACAATTTTCTTTATTCCTTCCTTTTCACCGTCAGATACTACTGGAAATCCAGCTTCGATAGTGTCAACTCCCAATTCAGATAGTTTATTTGCAATATTCAATTTTTGGTCCGGAGTAATAGAAACGCCTGGGGTCTGCTCACCATCTCTCAATGTTGTATCAAATATCCTTACTTTTTCAGATTCCATACATTATTCTCCTCGCTGAAGTGCGGAAACACCGGTCCGTGCCATCTCAACGATATCATATTGTATAATTAGATTCTTAAATGCATCTATTTTATCGGGTGTTCCAATAACTTCTACCGTTACAGATTCCTTCCCAATGTCCAAGATATTTGCTCTGAAGACATTTGCAAAATTTATAATTTCATTTCTATTCGTAAAATCTTTCGCTCTTATCTTTATCAGGGCTAACTCTCTATAAACAGTATTGTTTACGTCTAGAACCTCTACCTCCACAATGTCAATAAGTTTTCTCAACTGTTTCACTAGTTGATCAAGAATAGGTTCGTCTGTCCTTGTTGTAATTGTCATTCTGGACAGATCGGGTTTTTCGGTAATCCCTACTGTTATACTTTCAATATTGAAGTTTCTTGCACGAAAGAGATTGGTGATACGAAATAGCACTCCTGGTTTATTTTCAACCACAGACGAAATGATATACAGCGTTTTATTCCTGTACTCTTCTGAGCTCATGTATCATGCACCTGTTATCATATCTTTGAGCCCAGTACCAGGAGCAACAAATGGATATACGTCCTCTTCAGGGTCGATTGTTATGTCAATCACCGTTGCAACGTCAGTTCTGAGTGCGCTTTTTATTGCTTTATCTAACTCGCTCATTGATTGAGCTTTCAATCCATTTGCTCCATATGCCTCTGCAATCTTGACATAATCAGGACAACTTTTTTGATGAACCCCCATGTATCTCTTGTCATAAAAAGTTCTTTGCCATTGAGCAACCATTCCTAACATATCATTATTCAACAAAAATACTATCACCGGTAGATTTTCTAATACAGAAACTGCTAACGAATTTTCTGTCATGTTAAATGATCCATCACCTGCAATATCTACAACGTGTACATCTGGTCTAGCAGCCTTTGCTCCAATTGATGCTGGAAACCCAAATCCCATTGTTCCCAATCCAGTGGAGCTAAAAAAGGTACCAGGCGAGATAACATCAAAATGAAGCGACGTCCACATTTGGCACTGACCCACTTCTGTTGTTACTATAGACTCTGCGGGCAGTAATTCTCTCAATTTTTTCAGTGCTTTTCTGGCAGTCAATTCTCTAGGATAATCTTTAATATTTTGTGAAAAATGTTCGATTAGCTCTTTTCTCCTCTTAAGCCAGGGATTATCACTACTCTTCTTGGTAACTACCTTTGATAACATCTTAACCATAGTTCTGAGTGCTGATTTTACATCACCAACAATAGCAATATCTACTGACTTGTTTTTACCAATTTCAGCTGGATCTATATCAAGATGTATGATATTCATACCTTTACCAAATTCATCAAACCTTCCAACAGAACGATCTGAGAATCTTGCCCCTACAGCAAGTATACAGTCTGCTTCAAGTATAATTCGATTTGCTTCGGCATGGCCATGCATCCCTATAGGGCCCATGGCTAGCGGATGGTTTTCAGGAAATGCTCCTTTACCCTTAAATGTAGTAACAACTGGGGCCATAATTAGTTCAGCTACTGCCTCAAGTTCGGAGAAAGCGCCTGACAAAATAACTCCGCCACCTGCCATAATTATGGGGCGCTGCGAGGAGACTAATAGTTCAACGGCCTTTCCAACATTAGACAAATCCGGATCAATTGTAGGCTTGTATCCCCTCACTTTTATGAGATCTGGAAATTGTATTTCAGTAACGTCCTGTTGCACATCTTTTGGGATATCAATTAGAACTGGTCCAGGTCTACCACTTTCTGCAATATAGAACGATTTTTTTACAGCCTCTGGAATCTCAGTTGCAAATCTGGGTTGAAAGGCATACTTTGTGCATGGATTAGCAACACCAATAATATCAGTCTCTTGAAAGGCATCTTTTCCAATCATGTTCAAAGGTACTTGTCCGGTTATTGCAACTAGCGGTGAAGAATCTGCATAGGCAGTAGCTATTCCTGTAATCAAGTTTGTTGCTCCAGGTCCTGACGTTGCTAAACAGACGCCGGCCTTCCTCTTTATTCTGGCATAACCATCAGCCATATGAGCGGCTGATTGTTCATGTCTAACCAAAACGTGCCTAAATTTAGCGTCAACGAGTGCATCGTAAATTGGCAGATTTGCACCACCTGGAAGTCCAAAAACTATGTCAACGCCTTCTTTTTCCAGGGAATACATTAGTGCTTTAGCACCACTCATTTCAGACATCGTACGAATATTCATTGATACTTCGTATATATACTCGTTGTCAATTCAATTAGATGCATTTCTGTGGATTATCAGATATGGTTTTTCATCAAAGAAAGGTAATCTATGCGAATAATCTCCCGATTGAAATTTCTTGTAAAGATTAAAGTACACATGAACAGTTCCTTTTAACCATATGAGTTCCGGTCAGAAAAATGATCGATCAATTCAAGATTACAAATACTTGGGACTTTCACAGGATTTTTTCAAGAGATACATTGTTGAAGGATGTACTATAGGCCTTGGCAGTGGTAGCACAGTAGCAAAAATTGTGCGCAATTTCGGACTTTTAGAATATAAAGATTCCTTGGAGTTTATTGTAACGTCTCTTCAAATAAGAATTGTATCTGAATCTATAGGGTTAAAAATAGTCGATCAAAATAAGAGTGCAAAAATTGATATTGTCTTGGATGGTGCTGATCAGGTAGATTCAGATTACAATATGATAAAAGGTGGAGGAGGTGCTCTTCTAAAGGAAAAGATCCTAATTTCATCTTCGCAAAAATTTGTAATCGTTGCTCAGGCTAACAAATTTGTTGACAAATTCAATATCGCAGTTCCCATAGAGGTTACTCAATTTGGAAGAAAATTTGTAATGAAGGAACTAGAGAAAATGGGAGGTTTACCAAAGATGCGTATGTTGGATAAAGGTTATCCGTTCATAACTGAAAACGGCAGAAGTGGGCTTATTTACCAATCATGCTGATTCTTATTACAAGATAACTGGTGAGAACGATTTCGAACTTTTAGTGCCAAAAAGAGACTAATGACCAGTAATTATATGAAGAAAACATTTCAAATTTCCTACTTTCCAATGTCTAGTTTTGACCATACAGCATATCTGTTAGTGAATTTTACACAAATTTTTCATATCTCCTTTCAGCAGATATGACAAAGTCAAATGGATTTAATGAAATTCCACAATTCTTGCATGTACTGTTAATAGGCTTTAACATATCACGAACAGATTTTAAATTCGATAATCTATTATTCAGGCTCCCACATTCGTTGCAGACCAATTCAATGTTGTAGTATGACAATGATGAACTACTGATAATAATGAATATCTTTTGTTAGGTTAATTAGTTATGACAAGAAAAACTAATTCATATAACAATCATCAGTTACAATTTATTGTATTTTGAATACTTTCCGGGCTTTCTAGAAAAGATGCTCTTACAACCTTCACAACAAAAATAATATTTCTTTCCATTATACTCATAAATAGTGGCCAGCTCTTCATCCATTTCTATTCCACATACAGGATCAAAGGGCATTATGGTCTAGTAGATTTCATTTCTATTTATATTCTGTTTTTAAAAATATTGCCCTTTAAGTATATAATTAGACTTATTCAAAAAGTAAAGATTCGGGGAAATAGCTACTGAATTTTGAATAATAGTAGATATTACATAGGTTTTTGTAATTATTTAAAATATCTAGTTAGAAAAGCATAAATAATTTATTGACATAAAATTTTTGTTGATAGGTGAAACGCAGCTCCGCGCTAGGAGAACGAGAATTAAGATACTGCAAGCTATAGTAGATAGCAATGGCGCAGCGCGGTTTTCTGAAATAAAATACGCAACAAATTTGTCTACTGGTTCAATCTACTATCATCTTGGGAGAATGGTTCGATATGTAATAAAAAAATCGAAGCAGTACCACATCACAAAGGAAGGTTTAGAGTTATTACGTGAACACGGCGGAGCCTCCATAATGAAATAGATTTTTACCTTCATAGCCAAATTTTTATTTGTAATTTTGATACCTTCATATCATATTTTGTCATCATTGTACACAGACAGGCTTTTAAAGCGGAGGTTAAAAAAAATTGTCAGTAAATATCTTGATAATTCGTTACTTTTGTCTGGTGGTTTAGATAGTAGTATTTTATGCTATTTGATGAGGCCTAAATTAAGTATTGTAACATCGTTAGGTCCCAACTCATATGATCTAAAATTCGCCAAGAACATAGCAAAAAAATATAGTCACAATCATGTTGAATGCGTTGTTGATTTTGAGGAGATCCTTGAGATAATCCCGAACATAATTAAGACGTTCAAGACCTTCGATCCAGTGGAAATAAGAAATTCTTCCGTTATTTTCTTTGGCATGAGGGAGGCCAAACATCATGGTTACGATGACATAGTTACTGGAGATGGTGCAGACGAATTATTTGCTGGATATAATTACCTTCAAAGATACTTTACAGACCTAAGAAAATTAGAGGAAATTTTAATTGAACTTTGGAAAATAATGAGGTTTTCTTCAAGAAAGATAGGAGAGACATTGGGAATGACAGTCAATACACCATACTTAGAAAATCCACTTTATGATTTGGCAACTTCAATTGACATAAATGAAAAGGTGGGAGAATATAAGAGTAAAAAGTGGGGAAAATTCATTTTAAGGAAAGCCTTTGAAAAAGAACTTGGAGCAAATGTATGGAGAAATAAGATGGCTTTGGAAGAAGGTTCCGGGTTTGAAGAAATTTCAAATAAATTTGATCTCATCGATGATGAGGAATTTGAAAAGGAATCAAAAATTGTTGCTCTTGATAATGTAATAGTGAGAGATAAAGAACACCTTTATTATTATAAGCTTTATAGGTCATTTTTTGGGTGCCCTGCCAAAGAAGCATGTGATTCACTTAGGTGTTCGTTCTGTAACTCTTGTTTATCGTATCCCAGGTATTGTTATACTTGCGGAGCTTTCCCACCTATCTGAATTCACTTGTATTCTAATTGCATAAACCGTAAACGTCTAAATATCTTTTTTTTAGGAGATAATTCATGGCTGGCATGGGAAACAATCCATTTAAGAAATGCATTAATCCTGCATGTAATCTTACTTACGAAATTAATAACAACACACTAGTTTGTAAATGCGGTTCATTTTTGGACATTATTTATAAAAGTAATTTTTCTCGCGAACTAATCCAAGTTTTCTATCAACGTAGAAACCATTGGGGAAACATCTACAATGAGAGTGGAGTATGGAGATTTCGAGAACTAATTAACTTTGCCAACCTTGATACAGAAGATTTTGAACAATGCTCCAAAATACTAGTTTCACTTGATGGTTCGGAAGGTAGACAATCTAAACCTTATAAAATGAAAAGGGTTTCAGAATATTCTCTAATTGATAACGAACGCCTTCTATTACAACCTGAAGGTTACAATCCTAGTGGTTCATTTAAAGACAACGGAATGTCGACTGCAGTGACACATGCAAAAATGATAAATATGAATAAAATCATCTGTGCCTCAACAGGAAATACATCAGCATCTGCTGCAATGTATGCTGCAAATGAAAATATTGAATGTGAAGTGTTTGTTCCAAAAGGAGAAATAGCACCTGGCAAACTTGGTCAAGCATTCCAATTTGGTGCACAAGTAATTGAGATTGATGGCAACTTTGACGACGCTCTAACGTATTCACTGAAAGAAGCTCGAGAACTAGGCGCGTACACTGTAAATTCTATTAACCCATTTAGGATAGAAGGGCAAAAAACAATAGTATACAGAGCTCTAGAATATTTGGACTGGAATCCACCGGATTGGATAGTATATCCTGGCGGTGCATTAGGAAATACTTCTAGTTGTGGGAAGGCGTTTATGGAACTTTACGACCTCGGATGGATAAAAAAAATTCCAAGATTACTTGTGGTAAATGCAGAAGGAGCAAATACCTTTTATGAATTAACCAATGGTTTCTTTGGAGGCAAGAAACTAGAATGGAATAATGGAAGACCTGATCTGACTCTAATTAAAGAATATTATGATCAAAAAGACAATAAAGGTATCAAGCCACGTACCAAAGCTACTGCAATACAGATAGGTAAACCTTCCAATTTGATTAAGGCATTAAGATCAATTGACTTTACTAACGGCATTGTTACACAGGTTTCCGATAAGGAAATGAGTGATGGGATGGCCTTAGTCGGTCTAAACGGATTTGATTGTGAAATGGCCTCGGGTGCCGTTCCTGCAGGAATAAGGAAGCTCAGGAAAGAGGAGATCATAAAAAAGGACGATGTTGTAGTAGGAATACTGACAGGCAAACAAAAAGATCCCACATTATCAATTGATTATCATTTAAATCAAAGCAACAGATTTTCCAAACCCCCAGTTGCAAAATAGCAATGTCTGAAGATCCTCTAAACTTAAACTACAACACAATCATTGACGAAGTTACTAGATTTATTACAGAACAAGTAAGATCGAGGAAGAAAAACGGTGTAGTTATGGGGCTTAGCGGTGGTCTTGATTCTTCCGTTTGCCTCGTATTAACGTCAAGAGCCATTCAAAGAAATAGAATAATGGGTTTGATTATGCCAGAAAGAGGAATTACTCCGAAAAAGGATATTGACAATGCTCGTGACCTGGCAAAGGAGATGAAAATTAAATACAAGGAAATTCATTTTGAACGTGCAAAAAAAATTTTGTTAAACAAATTACCAAAGGACAAACTATCCGGTGGAAATCTTTCTGCAAGACTGAGGATGGCATTTCTATACCATTATGCAGCTATCAGCAATCTTCTAGTTCTAGGAACCTCGGACAAGAGTGAATTGTTGATCGGATATTTTACTAAGTTCGGTGATGGCGCAGCTGATATACTTCCTCTTGGGGGACTGTACAAGAGCCAAGTCAAATTGTTAGGAAAGCAATTAGGACTCTCAGAACAAATTGTGAATCAAGCAAGCAGCCCTAGGTTTTGGAGAGGGCATGTAGCAGAAAAAGAAATCGGGCTATCATATCACGATATAGATACTATCTTGCAATGCTATCTAAAGAATGATTTGAATAACTGTAAACAAAGCAAGGTTAAGATAAAATTAGTTACTGACATGATAAAAAGATCTCAACATAAAAGGGAACAGATTCCAATATTCAATCCGCTATAGGCTAGACTCGACTTTTGATGAGTGAAAAGCAAGACAAAAAGAAAATAAACTCAATTTATTGCATAATTAGTTTGACTTTTATATTGATTAAAACCTTTGAATAAGGTTGCCCATATCAAGGAATCAGTTAAAGTTACTTTCTATAGTCGCAACAATTGTTGGGATTTATGGAATTGCGATTTTTATTCAGACTAATTCGCCAATTTTCTTATTCACTTCAGTAGCAAATTTAGGGCTTGCGGCTTTTTTTTGGTATAAATACACTAATAAAAATAAACAGATGACCTCCAAAAAGGGCAAAGAACCATGATCTGAATTTATCTATGGGAGGAAAAGTATCAATAGGGCCATTGAAGCAAGTGAAGCAAGAAGTATAATCGTTGCCTTCCACATTGCCTTTGAAGCCTTTTCTCCAATATCCCACATACCTCCACCAACGTATGTGTTTTTAATTCTAGTGTAGCTATAAACCCTTTCAAAATCTGCCGAAGGTGTCCAAGAATAGTCATATTTTGGAGTATTCTTTTTAATAGTAATCGATTCATCATAGCTTTTCTTACCATTTGCATCAGATAATACTTCATACGCCTCGACGACTTTCATGAATCTTTCCTTGGACCCTACGTTCTTATTTTTATCTGGATGATATTTCAATGCGAGTGATCTAAATGATTTTCTTATCTCATCTATTGAAGCATTCTTGTTGAGCTCAAGAAGTTTATAATAATCATCCATATGTTATTTTACAAACATCAAATAAATAATCATTTCACATTGTCAAGTTTGTTTTTAGACTGTAGTATAATAGCTAGCTCGATAGTCCTCCATGAGATAATTAATATTTTACACCCTATACAGATAGCAAGCATCATATACACGAACGAAATACCATTAATTATTCATGTCTGCGGATAATTCTGACACAAAATACATTGTTCCTGTAAAGGGAGTTGAGAAAAATATCAAATTAGATGATAAGGCGAAATCAGAATTGCAAGCTATTGGAATGATGGATGAAAAGGGCAAGCTAAAGTTAAAGGGTGTGAGTCCGAAGATGTTAAAGAGAATGAAGCTTGAAGCTGTTGATTGTCCAGTTTTTGAAAAAGAATTGGGTTTCATACAGTGTTATGTATGCAGTAACTTCCATAGTAGAATTATGGGTAAAGTCTATTGTAAAGGAGAACCTTTGTCATAAATTCTCAACAAATCGTTGTAGTAATGCAACTTGACTAAAGAATTAGGCATAACAGTAAAGAAGTCATTTGATTTCAATGATTGGTATACTCAATGCGTACTCAAATCAGGTATAGTAGACTATTCACCAAGTAAAGGATTCATAGTCCTTCGCCCATACGGTTATGCCATATGGGAAATCATTAAAGATATACTTGATAATGAATTAAAGAGAACAGGACATAAAAATGGTTTTCTACCTGTATTGATCCCTGAAAGTCTCCTTACTAAGGAGAAGGATCATTTCCATGGATTTATGCCAGAAGTGTTTTGGGTGACAAGATCAGGTGATTGTGATCTTGGCGAAAAATTAGCAGTTAGACCAACTTCAGAGACACTTGCATATTCTATGTTCTCAAAATGGATATCTAGTTACAGAGATTTACCGCTAAAATTAAATTTTTGGAATAGTGCCTTGCGAGCTGAAATTAAATCAACCAAACCCTTAATTAGAAATTCAGAATTTCTTTGGCAGGAAGGACATACAGCACATACTGATGAAAGCGACGCTGATAAAGAAGTTAGGATGATACTTGACGTTTATAAGTATTTAATAGAAGAATATCTTGCAATTCCAACTATTTCTGGATTGAAATCAGATAAGGAGAAATTTGTAGGAGCAAAATACACTACCTGCCTAGAGTCGTTAATGGCGGATGGCAAGGTATTGCAAATGGCTACCTCACATAATTTAGGTCAGAACTTCTCAAAACCATTTGAGATTAAATTTCTAGATAAATACACCAATGAACAATTTGTGTGGCAAACATCATGGGGGATTTCCTGGCGAGTTATTGGTGCCTTAATAATGGTCCACGGAGATGATAAGGGTCTAATACTTCCTCCTAAGATTTCACCAACCCAAGTGATCATCGTTCCCATTTATAAGGACCAAAGCAAAGAGGTAGTGAAACAAAAGGCATATGAATTAGAAAAAAAATTAAAAGATTTCAATATACGCGCTTTTACAGACGATAGAGATGAATATACCTCTGGATGGAAATTTAATGATTGGGAGATGAAAGGAGTACCTCTAAGGGCAAATATCGGATTACGAGACATACAAGAAAACCAAGTCGAATTGATAAGGAGGGATACTAAGGAAAGATTTTATGTCAAAGAAAAAGAACTTGTTAACCAAACATTGTCTATTTTACAAAAAATACAATTAAACTTGTTAGATAGTGCAAAAAAACATCTTCGAACAAACACAAGAACTGCCGCAAGTTTGGTAGAACTTCTCTCAGTACTCGACGCAACTGGTGGATTTGTTGCTTGTAGTTGGTGTGGAAAGAGAGAATGCGAAGATCTTGTGAAAGAAAAGACAACAGCTGACATTCGAATACTTCCATTTAATCCTAAAAATAATGTTTCAACCTGTATTGCATGCGGAAATCAAGATACCATCGAAGTATATTTTGGTAGAGCATATTAGGGAAGAGATTCAAGTTCTGAGAAGTATTGAATATTGACGAATTATTTTCATTTTATGACGATTTTGGATATTTAGGTATATTACTAATTAGTTTTGTTGGAAGTATAGTCGTTTTTGTACCTGTCCCATATTTTCCAGTATTGATTACTGCAGCATTTAATCCTAATTTAAATCCTACACTGATTTCACTATCGAGTGCAATAGGCGCGGTAATTGCAAAACTAATCATTTTTTATGCCAGCTATTATGGGAGAAATATCCTTAGTCCAAAAATTAAGGGAAAAATGGTTCCTTTACAGAGATTACTAGGCAGATACGGCGGGATAGGAGCATTTGTCGCAGCAGTTAGTCCTATACCAGATGATATAGTGTATATTCCATTAGGTCTTGCCAAATACAGCCCCTGGAAATTTGCTATCGCAACATTTCTAGGAAAATTCATCTTTAATGAGATTTTAGTTTTAGGAGCCATCTATTTTGGAAAACCCTTTGTAAATAATCTTATGTCAAATTCAACAAATATGGATTACCTTATAGTAGTAACTGTTGCAAGCATTGCAGCCTTGGGAGTAATAATTTATTTTGCTTTAAAGATAGATTGGGCAAAAATTATCGGTCGCTGGTTTCCATGGACTTTGGATAAAGACCAAGGGAACGAACAATAGAAAACAATAGAAAATAATATATTATTTTTTCCATCTTAAAAATTGTTAAAGTCATTCCATATGATTTTTCAGTATAATTTCCATACATGAAGATTCAGTTTTTTCTATTAGTAGAAATTATTGAATCTACTTCCACAAAACAATTGCACAAACTTCTTAGAATATCATCTATCCAATTTGATTTATAACATACAGTAAAACAATTAACGTGTTATTATATCAAAATTTACTTTAATTCCAATAGTACTATCAATAGTTGGTACCTTAATTAACAGTATTATGATTAGTAACGTGTTTGCAGCTATAGAGCCATTTAAGAATAAGGTAAATATTCAAACAGATTCAACACATAATAACGACTGGAATGAAATCGACACTGGTAAAAATAATGCTGCTTGTGCTGACATAGATCAAACAACAGCTCAAGATATCAGCATAAATGGGGAGAAGAACAAACTAACTACTGACATTAATGTAGCTCATATTCAAAAATGTGACAAAAATGACGCTGGAGATAATAATGCAGAAGGTACTAATTGAAGCAAAAATATTCTTGATGCAATTGATGTTTTCTTCGGTGATAATAACAACATCAATTTCGATATAGATACGAAGCAAATAAACGATTGCGATGATTAACGAAATGGTGATAACAACAGTGTGTGTTTAAATGATTTAAAAAATATTATTACGAGCTTAACTCTTCTTGGAGACAATGGCGATGTTTGGGTGGATATTAGTACTGAACAAATCAATGATTGCGATGATAATACTGATTGCCGACTATATGTTAAAGTACAATAATATCTTCCCATAGAATAAATATAAAGATAATAAATATAAAAACCGGATTCAATTATTTTGTTCATTCTTCTTGCCTAGACGGAAACGTGCAATACCAAGGAACGTTATCTGAAAGATCATTGCAATAACTACAGATAAAGAAATCCCCTCAATCCCCAATTGTCTTCCAAGAATAATAATAAGTACCATTTGTGTTGCTTGATAGATTATAGAAGAAATTAGAACATATCGAGTGAGTTTCATTGCCAAGAACTTTGAGTTAAGTGTGCCTGTTATCATCATAGGAACGATTCCTAGACTCAGTATTCTTATGGAGTTAAGCGAATTTATGTAGTTTGGAAAGAAGGCTTTGAGAATTACGGGTGCGAGAACGAATACCAAAATGGTGATAATTATGGAAAGTGCAATTCCGTATAATCTTATCCTGTTTCTATTCCTTCCACTTGATTCTTCAGGTATTAAATACTGATAAAAGCTGACCGAAATCATACTAAAAAACATCAAGAACTGAAATCCCAATTGATAATAACCCAAAACCGTATATCCATAGATAGGAGCGATAATTAATTTATCAAAATACAGTAACAACGCATTGGATAGATTGTATGAATATAGATGTAATGAGAGTTTGAACTCTTTTCTTATTTTATTAAATCTTTTACTAAATTGTGGTGTAGTCTTGAAATATGTAACACTAAATATAAAAAAGGAAATAATGAATCCAACAATAATTCCAGGGATTCCAAAAAAACTGTATAATATAATTGACAAAACAAGCTGTGATGCCCTTGCACCAATAATGTTGATAGCATATTTTGAATAAAGCTTTCTACTCAAAAGTTCATAAGAAGACATCATCCAAAAAGCCATTCCCATCACGAATAGTCCGAGTAACCAATTAAAGAGGGAAACAATTATGGCACAAACTGTGGCAGAAATTAGGATCACTTGATTTGCCTGAATATCTATTTGTTTGTGTCCTTGTGGTACTAATGTCGTTACAGCAGTATTAAGACCAAGTAACGAGATGCTGGAAGACAAGGAAGCAATTGCTATTACATAATTTAATTGGCCATATTCATGAACATCCTGTATCGTAGCTAACAGTAACCAAAATATTCCAGTAAGTGTTGCACCAACAAAATTACCTAATGTTATATAGACTAATCCTTGATGGTGACGAACGGATTTGAATATCTTGTTTCATCTCCAATAAGTGAATTATTTAAGGGTATTATTTGAATCATTGTAGAATATAATCAATATTCTTCCCATACTCAATCTAAGCTTTATTTTTAGTGGTTTTTGAAATCATATTAAACCATGCTCTTGTTTCGCTTTTAATCACAAAACAACTGATTACTGATAGAAATGTATGCAGCAGTTTCTTTTCTTCTTCTAACAATTCAAATGCTGTTCTTCCATTAATAATAATATACTTTAGTAGCTCTGCGTATGGAGGAAAAATGAAAGCGTCGTCACTATTTTCAACGGCAAGATCAAGGGCACTAGTAGTATCCAGTGGAATAATGTCATTACCTTCTCTTTTGAGGAAATACAGGGTATCTACTTTGGTATCATTTTTTATTTTTGCCTCTTGCAAAATTGAACTGATACTATATTTTGGAGGTCTAACTATCGATTGACCAATGGTATTTATCGTAAAGATTGGCACGTTTAACTTGGCTAATTTGTGCATAAAAGCTCTTCCTGTTTTAGAATGAACCAGGCTTCGCACTCTCATACTGCGACCATTGTAATGAGTGTTGGAAACGCTAATAGCAGTTTTAAAAGTATGGGAACTTATAGTCATTGGTTTCGGAAAACACAAAGCCTGATTAGGCAACTTTATTATTGTCATATCATCAGATAGAAATGAAAATCCATTTTTCACGCATTTTAAAACAGTAGTAGTTTTTCCGGTATCCGGAGGTGCAGATAAGAGAAATCCAGATTCATTTTTGTCCAGACAAGCAGAATGCAATAGTATAAATCCTCTTGAAATGAAAAGGAATCGTAGCAATGGTTCGACTAGGTTAACATAAAGCACATGTTTGGATTTCGATATTAATTTATTAATAGTCACCTCAATTCCCCGACCAAACTCAATGCTGAACTGTGCACCTGCCGAACCTAAATGTTCCGTATAGAGTATCTTGTCTGAACTTGTAGATCTATCTTGCATTATTTTTCTAGTTAATCTCAATCCTCCTGCTAACGAATCCAAAGTTTTTATAGATAGATCTGAATCCTCAAATTCTTTTGACTTGAAGTATTCCAGCTCGTACAGAATTACATCCGATCGAACTTTTATTATGTCATGAATATTATAGTAATACAACTGAATTTAAATAGATATATCAATCTCGAACACTATATTAAAGTTATACTAGGTAGTAAATAGAATAATTTAGCATAATATTATCTGCCAAATCAACTAAAATAAGTCAAGAGCGAATTTGATCCGGTTCAATATTGTGCTCAGGAACTACGTTCATTAACTTATGTAGTATTTGGCATGTTTATTAAATCTGGATTAGCTTTAAATGGAATCAACTTTATTAAGAAACAGAAACAGAATGAATAAACTTCTATTTCTAATGAGTTTAGTGGCGCTAGTTTCATTAGTATCTTGTCCAACACTCGTCAACGCCGAGATTAAGGTGACTCCTCCATTGAATTGGCAACCAAGTCCTAATAATAATTCGACTTCAATGGTATGGTATCAAAATTCTACAAAAAGCGTCTTTGGAATAAATAAGGCTCCTGACATTCTCAGCTTTCCATTATTCCTTGCAGGTCCTTTTGTGACCCAATTTCTTACAGACAAGGGAGTATTAGAATCCGCTGATCAAATATCGTTTGGTCATAGCAATTATGGCTATAGGTATATCATGAATCTTTCTTCTCCATCAAAACTCCTGAATTCTTTCTCTGGCCTGCCACAGATAGGCAGTTTTTTAACTACGATACCTCAGGGTTATGATGTTCCTTATAAAGGGATATTGATTTTAACGCAGAAACAAGGTGACTTGTATGCAATAATATTTCTGAGTCCAATAGAGAATTTTGATTCTATATTGAAAGATATAAAGCCATCAATGGATTCAATTCAATTCAATTCAATTGAATGATAAATGACAATCTTTCTAGCTGTCACTGCTCTTTTAAAGCTGATGGATGACCAAGCCTGATGAGCAAGTCGACATCATTACTCGTAATAAGAACAAAAACAAGGTCAAATGTTGAACATTTTACTCAATAATTTATTGGAAAATGCGAGCACTCAAATTAAATCTCAAGCTCAAACTAAACTACTGGGAGGAAGCTCGATTTCAAGTTCAAATTCCGAGAAGATTAGAGCTCTGGAAAATATTATGCCGTGTCCGCCGCGATTAATAAACGATAATATAAATCCTAATGCAGAATAAGTGAACCTAGTTCCTTAACTTACTTATGGGAAAGCAAGATATGCATTAAGAGGATTAAGTTGAGAGATTCGAAAAGAGATAAAGTATACGGATGCCTCAATTGTGGACATCAACATTCAGAAACCAAGGGTGAAGTAGGATCAGTCCTTTATTGCAAAGACTGTGATAAATATGAGCAAATAGTGCATATATCTGAAACTGGAATAAGTACTTCCGAGCGCTTAGAAAAAGATGAATTATTTCAATTATTGAGTGAAGGTAGATTAAAGATTGTAGATAATAATGACGACATAAGGAATTAAAACTATAGATAAGCTACCTCCCATTAACATATTCAAAAATAATACAATAATCATTGAACTCAAACGAGAGTAAAGTAACCTAAATTTTCCCGGTGTTTCGTAACTTTATTATTAATTCATTTGAATCTTAGAGGATGATTGTTATAGAAAAATTGATTATTATTAGGAAAAATAGTTATGATCCTATGCTAAACAAGAGTTTTATGTTCAATACTTTAAAAACCTAATTTAAGTAGAAATAATGCTTTTGTATTAATATCTTGTTTTCAAGTATCAAAACGTGCATTTTGTAAAAAGACTAATTACTAGTCATAAATTAAAATCTTATCCAATTTCCAAGCCATTCATAGTCTTGTTAGTTTTCATGATAACTTATGATATCCTGGCGGTGACTTTTTTTAAATGAAGATAGTTCCGTATAATAGGGTCTTACTTGTAACATTTATACTCACAGTATTATTCTCATTTAATCTTTCCATACCACAATTAGTGCAACGTTCTGAAGCATATCCCCCTGTCTATGCGTCAGAAATTGCGGCTAAGAATAATCCATTTTACAAAACAGGGGAAGTCGACCAACTCATTTACGATTATTTTCCCAGTAGTGAGAAGAAACAATCGGATTCGAACATGAACGAAATGGTCAATCAGTTGATGAATAGTTTGGTTCAAGAAAAGGTTGCAAGGCCTGAGATATGTGGAGACGGGCAGGACAATGATGGAAACGGACAGGTTGATGAATATTGTAATGTAAGCAATAGTCCACAAGATGACAATAAATCTCCTCAAGTGGAACCTGAGGAGATATGCGGAGACGGGCAGGACAATGATGGAAACGGACAGGTTGATGAAAATTGTAATGTAAGCAATATACCACAAGATGACAATAAATCTCCTCAAGTGGAACCCGAGCAGGAGATATGCGGAGACGGGCAGGACAATGATGGAAACGGACAGGTTGATGAAAATTGTAATGTAAGCAATATGCCACAAGATGACAATAAATCTGCTCAAGTGGAACCAGAGCAGGAGATATGCGGAGACGGGCAGGACAATGTTAAATGCAAAGTCTCTTGCGCAAACAATGGACAGGTTGATGAAAATTGTAATGTAAGCAATATACCACAAGATAACAGCCAATCAAGTGATGAAAAAAAAAACTTTGACAGGTTTGGAATATTGAAAATATATGCAACAAAGCAAGAAGGGGAACAATGGTATCTCAAGTCTAATCCGAATGATGACCCTCGATATTCACCACAAACAACGCTGACAAAAAATTCTGATGGTTCTTTTAAAGTAAAATCAACCAAAGTGAGAATGGGAGTATTTACTTCTTCAGGTTTTCATCCTGAAATGATCAATACATTAAATCACAACAAAATTGCCCAGGCAGGGTACATGCAATCTCCAAATGATTGGAGGGACGTAGAGATAACAGGATATGTCAAGCTTAATAGTGGTGATAATGATAATTTTGTGTGGTATGCACGAGGAGGAAGACATACAGGATTTGGGTCTCCACAAGGATGTGAAGGTGTGGCATACAAGGGTGGCTTATTTTATGGTGGTGCTACCAGATGGGAAAAGGAACAATGGCATACGGGAGGCTATGTTTTTGCGGAATTTGGAAAAAACATTGGACCTATTAAAGGTAAGTGGGTGGGATTGAAGGTAATAATGTACAACATTGTTCAGAACGACAAGACTGCTGTAAAACTAGAACTTTGGGTCGATAAGACCAACAACAATAATTGGATAAAGGCGACTGAAAAAATTGACAAAGGAGGATGGGGAAATAATGGAAGGGAATGTGGAGGCAAACCTGATCAGATAATAACATGGGGTGGACCGATCGCCGCATTTAGATGGGATGGTGCTACAGACGTGGATATCAAGAAATTTAGCGTAAGAGAAATTGTGCCACAGCTATAGGTTAATTCTTTTTGGCAAGAATATCGTGATTATTGTAATAACAAAATTAATAAGAAAAATAAAGTCTATATGTAATGAAGTACCATTATTATCTAGTTTAAAGTTTATTCAGATTGGTGGCTATGAATGAGTTTACAAGAACAAACATCAAGGTATTCGGAGGTTCAAAGAAGAAAATGGTTTGTAAGAGTACTAATGGTTATCGCTGTAGGATGTGTTTTAGTAGCGAAGATTTATTTTACCATTTCACTTGTGGATCCGTGGGTAGGTATCTATAGTATTCTCACTAGTTTTGTTTTACTTTGTATACTAGTACTTTCATATTTTAAATATAAGGATCCATATCTAAATGCTAAAAATATTAATATCACAAATGGTCCTTTAATTAGTATAATAGTACCAGCAAAAAATGAAGAAAAAAATATACGAAATTGCGTTCAATCTTGTCTAAATCAAACGTATAGAAATAAGGAGATTATTGTTGTAAATGATGGCAGTACAGACAGTACTGGAGAAATTCTTGATGAAATACGTAAAGAAAATAGAACAGAAAATTTTCACATATTGCATTTATCAAAGAGCGTTGGAAAGAAAAAGGCAGTAGAGGCAGCAAGTGAGATAGCTCGTGGTGAGATTTATGCTTGCATGGATAGTGATTGTGATATGGTACATGATGCGGTAGAGAAAGCCGCAAAAATATTTCAAAATGATAGAAAATTAGGCGCCTTGACCTGCCATGGGAAAGTTAGAGATGCGCGGCGTGGAAATACAATGGAAAGGTTTCAACAGGTATACATAGATATATCATGCAGAGCTATTAAAGCTGCTGAAAGTTCCTATAACTCAGTAACATGTTGTTCCGGGTCGCTCAGTTTTTACAGAAGAGTTGCAATTCAGGATTTTATACACGAATGGGCAAATGATAGATTTTTGGGAATAGATTTTAAATTCTGTACTGATAGGAGAATGACAGCGCATATTTTGGCCAATCGTCCTAAGTCGGATAGTTCTCTAGATAAGAAGCCACAGGAGCACATGCCTATCTTGCAAACAGGTGATGACGATATTGAGACAATGAAAAAATCTTTGGATCCGGATGCTGAAATTTCTAATCACCGTATCACGTGGAATGTGGAATATTCAAACAGCATTAAAGTCAATGTTGGCGTACCTAAAACATTTGGATCATTAGCAAAGCAACAAATACGATGGAAAAAGAGCTTTATTCGGAGTCTGTTCGCAACTGGTGGAATATTTTGGAAAAGACCTTCTTTTATTGCACTATTATACTACATTCAAACTGCAATGAAGCTTATCAGACCATACATCGTGTTCTATACAATAATTATTTTGCCCCTAAAAGGTGATTTTGCTTCAGTGCTATTTTGGATTGCAGGTTTAATGTTTACGGGAATGATTTGGGCGGTAGAGTACAGATTAAGAAATCCGGATGACGGGCTATGGTTGTATAGACCTCTTTTTACATTTATTAACACGTTTGTATACACTTGGCTTTTAATATATTCTGCTATAACTATTAGAAACAAGAGCTGGAGATAATTATACGAAATGATTCTGTTTCTTGATAACTCAGATACAAACTCATAGGAGTGATTTTTTAAAATTGGCCTATATTAGTGCAATACTTGTTACCTTCATGATGATTGTAGGATTTTCAATAATCATGATGAAATTCACCGGGTACTGGCCGTGTAAGATTGGCGAAGTACTTGAGATGAAAGATATTACCTGCAAAAAAAATTTTCAAGAAAATCTAAATGTCATAGTAAATTCAAGTCATATTTCATTACCCTTCCATTTTCCACTACTATCTCTTCAAAATATCGGACAATAGTAATTTCAGATATTTTTGGTATCTTGAGTTTCTTCCCGTTTACCATATCCAAAATCATCGCTGGAAAATTTGCACCAGCAAGCGTAGTAAAAAACGTACCTCCACCCATCCGGGGGTTAACTTCAACGATTTTGAGAATACCTTCTTTTGATTCTTTCATCTGAATGCAACACGGTCCTCTTATTTTCAGATACTTAGCAATTGATTTGCATGTGTCAGATATATTTTCGTCCTTGACAATTTTACCCATAGTTGAAATTCCCGCTTTTGTTTCAAGTCTGATCCTAGGGACCGCAATAATAGGTTCACATTCCAAGTCGGAAAGTACGTCTATCGTATACTCGGTACCCGGCAAATATTCTTGAAAAATCAAATTATCTTTTTTTATTTGGACGTATTTTAATTCTTTTTCATTATCTATTTTTACAATGCCCTTGCTACCTTTACCATATCTTGGTTTTGCGATTAGTGGGAATCTGCTTGTCTTTTTGTATTCTGATGTGGTGAAAGGAAGGTCAAATTTTTTTGAAAGATAATTAAAAGTCTGCATTTTGTCTCTACATCTTTCCATAGTCTTTTTATCACTTACAACCGGCAAAGCTCCTAACTTCAATAATTTTTCTTTATTCTCACTATATTGATAAATATCATATCCTGAACATGGCATGAGAATTTCGATTTTATGTTTTTCAACAATATCAAAGAGCCTGGTAATGTATAATTTGCTATCTATTTCTGGTAACACTTCATACGCATCTGACATAAAAAAACCTGCAGAAATTGGATTTGAGTCAGAAGCAACTATTCTTACTGGATATTTTACCATTTTCAGAGATTTTATGGTATTAATTCCTGCCGGTGCAGAAGCGCTTGGAACTAAGATGGTGGTGGAAGTTGATCCTCTTTTCAAATGGTATTCCTTATCCGAAATAAAATTTTATTTAACATCATATAAAAATTTTCAGAACTATCGAATATGCATTTTTGTCTATGATTTCAATACATATTAAATATGTAATTAAATAATTAATATGCGATTGCTCGATCTGAAAAAAGATTACCATGTTCATAGCAACTATAATGACCATTCATCTCAGGAATTATCAATTGAAAATGTAACAAGACATGCAGAAAAAATTAACCTGAATACATTGGCCTTTACAGAACATGTTAGAAAGACTTCTCATTGGATACCAAAATATCTCGAGGAAATAGACAGAGTTGTGTCATCTGGTACCAGGATGACTATAATTTCTGGCTTTGAAGCAAAAATCTTAAAGGATGGCACGGTTGATTTTCCATTCGAGTATGAAGGCTATTTTTTGATTGCAAGTTTTCATACAAAGTTTTATAATAAACAGAATTGGCTCTCAGCTTTGAAATCTGCAATTTCTTTGCAACATGTAAAAGTAATTGGTCATTTGGCTCCAGAAGAATCCTTTGAGTTAACAGACAATGAATTAATTGAGTTATCAACGTTGTTGAAAGAAAATGAAAAGACTGTGGAGATCAATGCGAAATATCGGCGACCTCCAATGAAATGGTTACGAATATTTAAAGAAAATGATGTAAATCTTCATTTAGGAAGTGATGCTCACAGGTTAACTGAAATAGGTAACTTTAACTCTATCACCAATTTAATAGAATTCATCAATAATTAAAATTCGTTCAACAAAAGATATCAATCCCAACTTACGGTTTTCATTAATTAATAACTTGATGCACAACAATTATCAATAATAGTGCCCAAATAAGTATCAAAATTTTTGACAATACGGTTGATAGTAATTAGCAAAAATCTAAGAATGAAATAGTATTGTGATTTGATTGCTGTCACTCAATTATATTTCGATCCACTTCTTTTCTAAATTAAAAATAAACAACAATCTTTAAATTATATAAATATGATATAGAAGAGAGATTTTTCATTTATATGACAAAGATAGTGATTATTGACGCACAAGTTGCTGGAATTTCCGGTGACATGCTGTTAAGCAGTCTAATTGACCTTGGCGCAAATAAAAAAAAAGTTATTGATTCCATTTACGCCTGCCAAGATTATTTTAAAGGATCCAAAATACGTGATGTTAATTTTGTAAAGACTAGTTCTTATGGGATCTCGTGTACTAAATTACTATTTGATTACACAGATTCGTCAAATTCACGATTAGGAATTGTGGTATATAGAGCAGTCGCTGCATGTTGTGATTCACTAAATCTATCCACTATTGCAAAATCATTTGCTCTTAATTCACTCAAAAGGATTATTTTAGCAGAATCAAAAATACATCGAAGATCCTTCAGCAATGTCCGATTGCATGAGGTCTCTACCGTAGACACTGCCGCAGACTTGATTGGTACTGCTGTTGCCTTAGAAGATCTAGATCTTCTTTCAAAAAAATTCTATACTACTGATGTAGCCGTTGGTAACGGACTGTTAAAATTTTCTCATGGAATTGTTCCCAATCCCAGCAATGCAATTTTGGAAATTTTAAGGAATGGACAAATACTACTGGTACCAGGAAACCTTGATGGTGAGCTTACTACGCCCACTGGTGCAGCTATGTTGATCAATTTAGCTTCTGAACATATCCATCAGTACCCTCCAATCATACCTGAAAAAATAGGAAATGGCGGCGGCCAAAAAGAGGGAATAAATGTTGCCAATATACTTAGAGTAGTCATCGCAGAATCAAATTTAAGATTGGACTATACTTTTGAAAGTATCTACGAGCTTGAAACTAATGTTGACGATGCAACAGGAGAGATGATAGGAAACATGATAGATGTCCTTTATGCAAATAATGCAAAAGATGTTACTGTATTACATGGTTTATCTAAAAAAAATAGGCCTTCATTTGTAGTTAAAGTCTTGACAGATAAAATATCTAGAGACTCGCTGATTCAAATTCTCTTAAATGAAACAGGTTCGTTGGGATGCAGAATTAATGAGGTTAACAGGGTAACAACTTCTAGATCTTTCATAACTCTACCGATAACAATAGAGCGTCAAAAATTTGATATTAATGTAAAGATTTCTAGGGATAGTGGCGGAGTAATTAAAACGATAAAGCCAGAGTACGATGACATCAAAAATATTTCAAGGAAACTGAATATTCCATACAAGAAAGTTTTTGACATTTCATATTATGAGTTAATGAAGAAATACAGTTGATGATTAATTTGGAAGATAAGGTTTTTCAAAGATTAATTTCATGGTTTCAGAATAAAAATCAAAAAGCAGTAGTTGCATTATCTGGAGGTGTGGATAGTGCTGTTGTCGCACTTGCCGCAAAGAAAGCATTAGACAAAAAGGCAGTTGCTGTTACTGCAGACTATAATACTCTTTCTGGTGACGAGTTAAAGTCTGCAAGAAAAATTGCAAAGGAAATAGACATTGATCATAGGATAGTAAGATACAATGAATTGGACAATGAAGAATTTGTTAAAAATGATTCATTGAGATGTTATCATTGTAGGACTGAATTGGCATCATATTTATTGCTAGAAGCAAAAAAAATGGATGTATCATTGATAGTCGATGGTACAAATATTGATGATTTGAAGGATTATCGTCCAGGAATCAAGGCCATGAGAGAAAACGGTGTCAAGAGTCCACTTGTAGAACTGGGAATTGGTAAACAAAATATCAGGAGTATTGCTAAATCAAATAATTTATCGGTATTTGATAAACCGTCAAATTCATGTTTGGCCTCAAGGATACCCCGTGGGATCCCCGTAACATTTGAAAAACTGAAAAGAATAGAAACAGCAGAAATTTTAGTCAAATCCGTTTTCAATGTCAGACAAGTAAGGGTCAGGGATCATCAAGACACTGCAAGAATCGAAGTCGGGAGGCAAGAATTCAAAGAGATGTTTGACACAGATAAACTTTTAGCGATTGATTCAAAATTAAAAAACCTCGGATTCAAGTACGTTGCCTTAGATTTATCAGGTTACAAGAACAGAGACAATATCAATATCAATACCACTTCTAGCAACAAATCTATTTAAGTGTCAAGCCAGTCAGTACAAATTGAAAATCTGTTGTAGCCTGACAGAAAGATTAACATTGAACAAATTACAATCAAAGACATGGCAAAACTTAAAGAAGGAGAGGTGGCTCCTGATTTTGATTTACCCGATATAGACATGAACATGCATAAACTTAGAGATTTTAGAGGTAAGAACACATTACTGGCTTTCTTTCCGGCTGCAGAATCTCCAGTATGCACTACTGAAATGTGTGTTTTCAGGGACTCGATGAACGAATTTGAAAATAACAATACTTCAGTAGTGGGCATTTCAGTTGACGGTCCATTCGCAAATAAGATATTCAAAGTTAATAGACACCTGAATTTTCCGCTTTTGAGTGATTACAAGAAAGGAACAATTAGTGACTATGGTATAGTAATGAAAGATCTTGGCCCTTTGAAGGACTACAATGCTGCAAAAAGATCCGTCTTCCTGTTAGACAAAAATGGAATAATTAAATATATTTGGATATCAGATAATCCACTCGTTGAACCAAACTATGATGAAATTAGAAATAAATTAAAGGAAATCAACAATTGATAGGCAGATTATCAGGATAAAGTATCCTCGTGGTTAGTCTCTTATTCTATTAGTGCAACAACATCGTTTCTTGAAACTGTATCTCCTACATTTACTTTTATATCTCTAATCTGGCCGTCTTTGTGGGCTTTCACAGCAACTTGCATTTTCATAGACTCAAGTACAATAATTGAATCACCTTTATTTATTTGATCGCCAGCCCTTAGAATTATGGAAACAACTCGACCTGGAATTTGACTCAAGAGTTTGCTTTCTCCAGATGAAGAACCACCTAGAGCCATAGATTTTTCCAAAATTTCAGTCAATTTCGAATGTTTCTTGAGGATGATTTGTTCTCCATTCATTAATATTTTAATGTGCGAACTATCAAATTCTAGTATTTTAGCGGTTCTATATGAATTGTCTATAATAAATTCCAATATACTGTTTTGGAGTCCGATTATCTTGACGGAATGTTCTTTACCATTTATAGTAGCAATAGTTTTACCATTACTACTAGATTCTGAAATTGAACCTGTAAAAATGTTATCTAAATTATTAATTTTGAATTCCATTTTTAAAATTTCCTGATCTTACCCAGTTAGATAATGATAGTTCCTTTGAGGAATTGGCGGCAGTATTTTGTGCCTTCAAAAATTCAGAGTATAGCAAGGCAACAGCAACAGAAGCATCAGATGCCTTTAGGCTTTTCTCCTTTAACTGAGTCCGCATTAAATTTAACAAATCATATTTTTCCAAGTAATCTGTGGAGATATTTCCTTCAATAAAGTTCTTCTCATTCATTATGGTTCGATATAAAGGAATAGTTGTGCTTATTCCTTCTATCATAAATTCATCCAAAGCATTGAACATTCTGACCCTAGCTTCATTGAAATCTTGTCCCCACGTTATCAATTTTGCGACCAGTGAATCATAATATCCTGATACATTACATCTTGGATACAAATAGGTATCTACTCTAACGCCAGGACCATATGGCAGATTACAATCTGGGACAAGTCCAACCGAAGGAACAAAGTCATGAAATGGATCTTCGGCATTTATTCTACATTCTATTGCTGAACCATTAAGAGTGAGATCTGATTGTTTAAAAGGAATTTCTTCTCCACACGCAATTCTAATCTGCAATTTGACAAGATCAATACCCGTAACTAATTCTGTGACCGGGTGCTCTACCTGAAGACGAGAATTAACCTCGATAAAATAAAAGTTGCCCATTTCATCTCTTAGAAATTCGGCAGTTCCTGCATTGAGATAATCTACGGACTCTGCGGCTCTAATAGCTATTTCCCCTATCTTTGATCTAGTTTTCTTATCAACGACTGAAGATGGAGAATATTCGATAAGCTTTTGATGACGCCTTTGTATAGAGCATTCCCGTTCAAAGAGGTGTCTACAGTTTCCATTGGAATCCCTTGCAAGTTGGAACTCTATGTGTCTGATTCCTTGAAGAAATTTTTCAACGTACAGTCCAGATTTACCAAATGCCGCTCTCGATTCGGCGGACGCCATTTCAAATTCTTCTCTGAGATTCTTTTCGTTGTTTGCAAACCGAATTCCTCTTCCACCACCACCGTAAGCTGATTTAAGTAGTACAGGATACCCAGCCTCTCCAGCAATTTCGACTGCCTTATCTACCTCTTCTAAGATATGATCACTTCCTGGTATTGTTGGCACTTCAGCCTTTTTCATTATTTCTTTACATTTCATTTTATCGCCGGTTAATGCCATGGCATTACTGGTCGGACCAATAAAGATGATCCCCTTTTCTTCACATTTTGCTGCAAAGGTTTCATTTTCAGACAAAAATCCATAGCCGGGATGGATTGCTTCAGCGCCTGCACTTTCAGCAATTTCAATGATCTTATCTATGTTAAGGTAGCTTTTGGTTGGTGCTGGAGGACCAAGATAGTAGGCTTCATCAGCACTCTTTACATGTTTTGATCTTAAATCTTCATCAGAATACAGTGCTATAGATTTTATATCCAATTCCTTGCATGCCCTAATTACCCTGAGGGCTATCTCGCCTCTATTTGCAATTAATACACTTGATATTAATTTCCCCATTCCAGATCTCCTCTAAAGATTAATGTTACCATGTTTCCTTACTGGTCTTGACTCTCTCTTGTTCTGAAATACATTTAGCGCCTTTGCTATCATTATTCTAGTTTCAATAGGATCAATAACAAGATCGATTATTCCCTTCTCCGCTGCAATGTATGGATTTGCAAATTTCTCGCGATATTCTTTTGCCAGTTTTTTCTTTATTTCTATCGGATTTTTAGAATTTTTGAGATTTTTTCTGTGTACAATGGTTATAGCAGCCTCTGGACCCAATACTGCAATTTCTGCTGTAGGCCATGCGTAGTTTATGTCTGCTCTCAGATTCTTACTTCCCATCGCAATGTACGCACCACCATAAGCCTTTCCGATAATGCATGTTACCTTAGGAACTGTAGCTTCACAATAGGCATAAAGCAACTTGCTTCCATGTCGTATTATCCCATTATGTTCTTGGTCCGTACCTGGCAGGTAACCTGGGGTATCAACCAAGGTAACAATTGGAATATTAAAACAATCACAAAAACGTATAAAACGCGCTGCTTTGGTTGAAGAATTTATATCCAGAGCACCCGCAAGATACATGGGCTGATTCGCAACTATTCCAACTGCTTTTCCATCGATTCTTGCAAAACCAACTAGAATATTTTCTGCAAAATGTTCATGTACTTCTAGAAAGTCTTCCTTATCAACCATTAATTTTATAATTTGCTTCATATCGTATTGTTCGTAAGGATTTTCGGGTAGTATTTTTGAAAACTCTGGTTCGAGTCTATTTTGTTCATCTTGTGACTGAGATACTGGTGATACTTCAAGATTATTCTGAGGTATAAATGAAATTAATTTCTTAATTTTGTCCATACATTCGTATTCATTTTCTGCTACAAAATGAGCAACACCAGATTTTGTTGAATGTGTTCTTGCTCCACCCAGATCTTCAAAAGATACTTCCTGGCTCAGAACTTCTTTTACCACTTCTGGACCTGTAACAAACATTTGACCAATATTTTCAACCATAATAACAAAGTCTGTCATAGCCGGTGAATATACTGCACCACCCGCACATGGACCAATAATTGCTGTTATTTGGGGAATAACGCCGGATGCCATAGTATTTCTAAAGAATATATCACCATATCCATCAAGACTCAATACACCCTCTTGTATTCTTGCCCCTCCCGAGTCCAAAATACCGATCAGCGGTGCACCAACCTTAATTGCATGATCCATTAACTTTACAATTTTTTTGCCAGCCATTTCACCGAGGGAACCGCCAAGAATAGTAAAATCGTAGGCATATACAAAAACTTGTCTTCCGTTAATAGTACCAAAACCTGTAATTACACCATCGCCATAGTATTTTGCTGTATCAGAATCAGCCGATCTTTGGACGACGTACTTGTCTATTTCTATAAAAGAATTACTGTCTAGCAGTAAATCCAATCTTTCCCTTGCAGTTAATTTCCCTTTGGTGTGTTGAGCTTCAATTCTATCTTGGCCCCCTCCTATCTCTGCTTTTTTTTTCATTTCATGTAGACGGTTTATCTTTTCATCATGCATGATAATTTTAAACAGCATATATTCGCATATAAATTCATTATAGCTAAATCTAGGACTCCTTAACTAATTATCAGATCTTTGTCTTTATTTTAGTTAATTCTTGGATTCATTTCCTATTGGTCGAAATTTATTCTCTCAGGCCTGCCCTTCCCCCTCTGGCTCGTCGGAAGTTCAGTTTTTTCAACAATAAGTTTTCCAACGTTCTGTTCGTACTCGCTAGACATGAGAAATATAAAATTTTTGGGGGTTTAATGTCTTTCTATTTCTTGCCAGGATTGGAACTGTTTGCCTGGTCAATAAACCATGCTGGGACGTTGGAGTCAATCGCGTAAATTTTGGTTTTTCTTTGCCGTCATATTCTATCGTGCAATGCTATGCTATCGCCGACGTATTTCCTCTGTTTTTGAAATTTCCCTGACTATGACATCAGCTTCATTTTCTGATGTAATAGCACTCCGAATCAAATCTTCATACTCATCTGTCCGTGATAGAATCTGTCTAAAAGGTTCAAAGTAAAAACAGCCAAAACTACTTCTTGAGGTATGGAAGTATTTTGCAAGAGTTAGTAATGCTTTTTTCAATCCTTGTGACCTTGAAAAGATACTCATATTTTCAAAGCCTATGCTATACCTATTGTAATGAATATACTTATTTCGAGATTCATAAAACAATGATTTGGTTAGTATTAACGGAAAATATCTCAAGATTTTCCAGTTTCTCATAACCAAAGATCTGCTCAAGATTACATCCAATTCAGACAATCTGTCTAAGAGTATACAAATTGTAGGCATCTCAATCTTTGACATAACAATACTGGAGAAAAAAGCTGCAAGAATATCCCTGCGCCTTTCTTCAGATGACTGACCAAATCTCGGGTCCGAATATGAGATGTCAGCCCTCTGAACGATATCCAACGCTTCATCAAAGTTCTTGGAGGAAAAAAACTTGTTTATCATATTTTCAATATCAACATCAATAACTGTCCTTTTGGCTGTCGAATATCCTGCCATCATGACTTTTGCTGCATTTAAAAGAAATCTAATATCACCAAAACAATCCCTGATCAGTTTAAGTCTATCATCTACCTTGATTGAAGAATTTTGCATTCTAAGAATTTTATCCAAGTAAAGCATTGAAAGCCTTGGAGGTACTGGCGAGAATGTAACTATTTTCGATACTTTTGAAACTTTCTTTACTGCCTCATTTGATTTGTTCGCCGCCATTACTATTCTGACAGATGGCTCTTTGAATAATTCTATCAAGAAGTCTAGTCCTCCTGAGTCTTCCCTATTTGAGATTCCATCTATTTCATCCAGAAAAAGGAGAAAGTTCTTTCCAGTAAGACTGGCATTTGAAAAAATAGGAAAAACTACTTGACCAATCATGTTCTTATTACGAGTATCACTTGCGTTCAGTTCAATAAGATCAATATCAAATTCACGACACATTGCATGAACAAATGATGTTTTGCCAACCCCGGGAGGCCCTACAAGTAATAAGGGCTTTGATCCATTAGACCATTTAACTAACCATTCAACTATTTTTTTACGAGAACTTTCATTTCCAACAAAATCTGATATTTTAGGCCGTATCACAAACTACCACATAACTTCTAGAGTTACTGTAATTTTGAATTTTTGATAGTTATAGCTAGGTTCTTTTGGAAATATGGAAACAAGTCTCTTCGTTTCATCTCATTAAACCAATATTGATTATAATGGCTTACAGTTAGAAATAAAAATTTCAGGAAAGGTTTTACTGTTACTTCATCTGGTAACATATCTAGTGCGATTTTAGCTTCGTCTAGATAGATTTTACCTTTAACTAAAGTAAGTTGAAATGCCTTTTCAACATTTTTTGTAACTATGGAATAATATAATGGCCATGATGGAATTTTAATTCCCCCGTTTACTACTGCATCTTCCATTTCGTTACCACATCCGACACACTCAGCTGCCTTGGCCATGCCCAAATGGAATATATCATTTAGAGGAGAGAGGTTTAGTGCCATGTTTCTCCCGGCTGTTCCCATGACGGCTCGATATTTCTTGTAGCAACCGATCATATTCTCATCACTTATAGATTCTGGCTTTAACTTTAATCTGGCATCAATATATTGCCCAATCCTTGCGTCTTTGAATCCATCTTCAAATGCCTTCAATACTGCATCCCCTCCAACAGAGATCTTTTGTCGAGCAATTTCTAGGATATATGGATTCATCAACTTGTAATCATCCAGAAATTCGATATCTTCGTCAGCGTCCATTATCCTGTCCATTGGCTCGCTAAGATCTATCGCAATCACGTGACCGTCAACTATAGAATTCCTTGTCTGAACGGGAATGGATTTCTTATTAAAATCAGACGCACTATCGATAAGAGCGTTCAAGACAGGAAAAGTCATCTTTACAAAATTAGAATTCAGGATTCGTTGCACCCTGTCAGCTAAAATGTCAGGTTTTGAGAGTCTTTCCCGGACGGATTCAATCTTTGAATCATCTAAAGACAATTCATTTGCTTCTATCTCGTCAACAAATTTTTTCATGGTTGTTTTTGGATTTGTATCTGAAATCAGCTTTTCATGTAGAGACAGCAGAAATCTTTTCGTAAATTCTGGAAATTCTTTTTCAGACTGGACTTTGTATTTTTGGTATAGTTTATACCCATTATCCTGCAATAGTAGTTGCTTTATTATCTTCCTGCCTGCCGTAGTACGCATTAGTGATACCTTTGAAAAAATTTTATTTTCTTTAGCACTCATTTACAATTGTTTCAAAATATTCCATCGTTATTTAACTTTAAGATTAAATGTTCTCCTAGATTTCAATGATAAAAAATGAGTTTGCAAATCAACGAGCAAACGCAGCTACCTTGACGACATGGAGACTCTTTCTTGTTCATTCTTTTTCTTTATAGAATGACTTTCCATGGAATTATTTGAGGCTGAAATAATCTCCTTTGCAAGAGCCTCTTCAATAGTCTTTGGATTTGAGTAAGTCGATTCTCTCACTCCTTCCGCTATAAACCTAAGTGCCAAATCGACACGTCTTATTGGTGCCACATCAACAGAGACATGGTATACAACCCCCCCATAGACAATTCTTGTAGTGTCCTCATTAGGCGCTGCATTCTCAATTGCCCTGACCAGTAATTCTACTGGGTTCTTTCCAGTCTCCTGATATATTAGATCAAGTGCAGTTTTTACAGTTTTTATCATTCTGCCCTTCTTGCCTCCCATTCGTCCAGTATTTTTTGCATACCTCTTACCAAAGTGCATTAGTTTGTTTACCAATCTTTCAATAATGTGCACTTCGGCCTTCTTTAGCCTCTTATGTTCGTGCCTCCCAAAGCTAACGGGTATTATTGCAGGGTCCATAGCGATAACATTTTTTAATCCTGAATCCTGGATTTCGATCTTGTCCGTATTCCATTTATTAAATAATAACATGACACTTTCTTTTGTAACCATTCAAATCATCTCCTTGGTTTTTCTTTTCTTCCATATACGAGTTCTATAAGGGATACTCCGTTTACCTTAAAGACCTGCCATCTAACTCCAGGAATATCCCCCATTGCACCGCCCATCGAACCTCCAATTCCTTCTAGTAAGACTTCGTCATGCTCATCTATATAATTCAGAGCACCGTCCCTCGGAAGGAATGCAGTAATAGATTTCCCATTCTTGATTAATTGGACTCTAACACATTTTCTGACAGCAGAGTTAGGTTGTTTTGATTCGATTCCAACTTTTTCAAGAACAATTGCTCTCGCCTGGGGAGCTCCCTCTAAAGGGTTTGCCTTCTTATCGAGCAGCAACATTCGTCTCTTATAGTACTTGTTTGACCATCTCATCCTCTTTCTCTTTGATTTTAAGACTCTCCCTGAAAAAAGACCTAGAGGTGATTTTGCCACTTACCATCTGACCTCATATGTTCGCAGCATGATTCTCACTGACAATCATAACGTTTGAAATCTGAAAATATCTTTTTGCCAAAATTCTTGCCTTCTCCGCATTACGTCCTTCCTTGCCAACTACTATGCCTTTCTTTTTTGAATCTACGACCACGACAGCTTGTCTTGAACCATCAAATCTATTATTAATCTTTATCTCGTTTATCATATCTGAATTGAGGACATTTCCCAGAAAAGCCGATGGGTCATCTGAATATTCAACTAGTTCTACTTTTTTCGTTACGATTCCTTGTAGCTGCCTTATTGTTGCCCCGCCTTTTCCGATGGCCAAGCCCATCTGGCCTTTATTTACAACGAAAATAACTCTATCCATTTTTTCGTCCAGAACACAGTCACGTGCCATGGCTCCTGTTATATTTTGGAATAATGACATCAGTCTTAATTCTCCAGAAGTTAGTTTAATTTTTTCAGTCAGTTTCGTTCTTAACCTCTAATTTTAATTTGTTTGATAGTTTTGAAAATTGATTGGACATTTCGCAGTCATTTTTTAATTCTCCATCTTCTGGCAAGCTACTTCAAGATATCTCTCCATTGGTATCACTTGTTCCCAAGATCGCTTAGTAACTCTTGAATTTCATTATCTTTGCCAATTTTTAAAGACAATGCACTTATTCTAAATGTCTTGTTACACAATCTGCCCAGTTGAACAGAATTACCATCATAATTTAACGTTGGTACCTGTGCAGATTTTGCTATTTCCAAGATTTTTGATTTGTTTCTTGACATCAATGAGTTTGAAAGAACAATTAATTTAGAACCTTTAATTGAACCCATTACTTGCCTGGTTCCTATTTTACATTTATTAGAACTTATTGCTTCTTTAATTATTTTTTCGAGATTTTTCATTTTCATCCTTCACACTCATGTAAAGATCGACCATACCAGTACCAATTGGTACAGTGGCGCCTACTATAACGTTTTCTGTTACGCCTTTAAGGGACTCAACCTGTCCTTCAAGTGAAGCTTTTGCAATAGTAGGCACAGTAATTTCGAAGGCGGCTCGGGCGAGCACCGAAGTTTTAGTGCCTGCAATTCCATGTCTTCCTATTTGTTGCAAATGCCCTTTTGAAGTCATAAGATCTGCAACTAACATAATATGTCTCATATCAACTTCTAATCCTTGTTCTTCAAGTGTGTTGGTAATTTCTTTAATCAATGCATTTCTTGCAGCTTCTATTCCCAGAGTTTGCCAAACTTCATAAACATTATTCGTCGTAATCCTTGAAGTGTCGATACCATCTACTGCAATTATCTTGGACAAATTAGATCCTGCCGTCTGAATAACCCATTCTTCATTTTGTTTTACTATTGTTACACGTTCAATGTCCTGCACTCCTTTAACTCTCGCATTCATTAGTTTGTTCTTCATTGTCAATAACGTTTGTGCATCGGGCTCTCCTGCGATAGAAATTTTTATAATCTTCTTAGCTTCTTGTAAAGTGACATCGTATTTTTTCTTGGGTCCTTTTAGTACTTCCATGATATCTTCTATCGAACAGCCACGTTCAAATAGTTTTGACTCTGAAATATGAAATGTCACTATACCTGAATAGTCAGTCTCGGTTCTTTCGATTAAGTCAGCGACCTTTGTAAATATTATCTCTCTAGCAACACTAAGAGCCTTTTCCCTTGAGACCCTGTGTTCTTCATCCAGATAAACATCCATAGTAGGTGTGACAGGCTTTTTTCTCGCATCAACAAGTTCTATTAACCTAGGTAATCCCAAGGTAACATTTCTTTCTTTAACACCTGCAAAATGGAATGTTCGAAGTGTCATCTGAGTTCCTGGTTCACCAATTGATTGGGCAGTGACAACTCCTACCGCTTCTCCTGGTTCAACCATTGCTTTGTTGATATGGTCAAGTGCTTTCTTTATTACTTTGTTAGCCCCATCTCTGCTTATTTTGTTTTGACTAAGTAATACCAACAACTTTTCTCTAAGTCTTTGGTTAAGAGTCTTTGCCTGTCTATGGACTATTTCCGATACTTCTTTTTCGGTGGCTTTTTTACCTTTATCGACCAGTAATTCGCCTTCTATTAATCTAGAAATATTTACTGCTTCGCCATGATCGCTTTTTGCCGGATCTATCCCATCCTCCCCATAAATGAACTGTATTATATTACCATGTGGATCTCTGACAGTTTGATCATATTCTATCTTCATATGTTCGAGTGCATTGATTAATCTTCTTTGCATGTACCCAGACTGTTGGGTCCTTACCGCAGTATCAACAAGTCCCTCCCTGCCACCCATAGCATGGAAGAAAAATTCGAGTGGACTTAGCCCGTCCCTGTAGTTTGATTTTATAAAACCTTTGGAATCAGGATTAGCATCATTGGGTTTGAAATGTGCTAGTGATCTATCTCTATATCCTTTGGTGATTCTTCTGCCTCTGATGGACTGTTGACCTAGCGCAGCTGTCATCTGTCCAATATTTAACGTTGAACCCCTTGCTCCAGTTGAGGCCATAATAACACCTGAATTGTCATCAGGAAATGCACGGTCTGCAGTTTTTCCGGCTCTATCACGTGCTCTCGAAAGTTCATTTACAACATATAGTTCTAATGCTTCTGCAGGTGACAAACCTCTAGTTAATGGTAACGTTTCTTCATCGTGTTCTTTTATTAGTTCATATACCTTTTCATATGCTTTGAGAATAACATTACTAATCTCAGTTCTGGTATCATCTGGCAACCAAAGATCAGAGTAGCCGTACGAGAAGCCGTTTTGTGTCAGATATGTTTTTAGAACAATAAGTATTGAATCTAAGAATCGTTTTGCTGCTTCGTTTCCATAATCTTTAGCAATTCTGTGTAGGACGCTGTCTGGTTCTTCTGCACCAATGGAGGCCTTGTCAATAACACCACTTACTAGCTCGCCATTTTTTATGACAACATCTTTCCCTTCACCCTTTGATGCCTTGTTCCATTTTGAAGTGATAATAAAATTAAAGTCCTTTGGCAGAAAAAGTGAAAAAAGCTGCTTTCCAGTATAGATTTTTCGACCATTTTCATGATGCTTTGGCTCCGGAAGTGGTCCTGAGTATCCGCCTAGTAACGCAAGATTAGTAAATTCTTCTTCTTTCAAAAATGTCTTATCCTGTGTTAGGATAAAAGCACCTGTAATGAAATCCCTTATTGCTCCAATTATTGGTCCCCCATACCTTGGAGAAATAAGTTGATCTTGAACTCTCATGAGGAGCGCAGCCTCTGCACGTGCCTCTTCACTCTGTGGGACATGAAGATTCATTTCATCTCCGTCAAAATCTGCATTGTAAGGCGGACAGACTGCAGGATGTAATCTAAATGTTCTATATGGAAGTACCTTTACATTATGTGCCATAATGGACATCCTGTGCAAGGAAGGTTGTCTGTTGAAGATAACTGCATCTCCATCTCGTAGATGCCTTTCTACAACATATCCAGGACTTATTGAATCAGCCAACACATTTCTATCAGTAACGTAATCAAGTCGTATTTTTACTCCATCAGGTCTTATGATGTAATTGGCACCAGGATAATCGTTCGGTCCATTAATTATCATTTTCTTTAATTCTTCAATGTTCCAGTCACTAACCGTTTCTGGTATCGTTAGTTTTTTTGCCACATCAACTGGAACACCAACATCAGAGATGGTCAAATTGGGATCTGGAGATATTACTGTTCTGCTGGAAAAATCGACTCTCTTGCCAGATAACGATCCTCTGAATCGTCCTTCTTTTCCTTTCAGTCTTTGTGTTAAAGTCTTTAATGGTCTGCCGGATCTATGATGAGCCTGCGGGATTCCAGAAACCTCATTGTCAAAGTAAGTAGTTACGTGATATTGAAGAAGATCAACCAGATCCTGGACAATGAGAGGTGGCGTCCCTGCTTCTTTACTTTCTTTCAATCTTTGATTAACTCGAATAATATCAACCAATTTGTGGGTGAGATCGTCTTCTGATCTAATGCCCGTTTCTAGGATAATTGATGGTCTAACAGTAACTGGAGGAACAGGTAAGACCTGCAAAACGAACCATTCAGGCCTTGCGGTTTCTGGGTCATACCCCAGCAAAACGAGATCATCGTTTGGAATATTCATTAGTCGTTCTCTGATTGTTATTGGGAGAAGCCTGTTTTCACCTATCTCAGTTTTTTCAACAAATATTGTAGGTTTAGTGAACACGAGATCATACTGTTCCTTTTGACAATGTGGACATATCTTTACCTTTTTTGCTTTCTCAATAATGTCCTCCTTTATATTTTCGAGAGTTATTACAGCGTATGCGGCCTTTGTATCTCGAAGCTCCTTGAATTTTGCCAAATCCTCATTAGAAAGTTTTAACCTGCTACATGCCCTGCATGAAACAAGTAGC
>WNGA01003259.1_pt1 | contig 46952 bp, 49 predicted proteins | sample 5400061 | NCBI WGS metagenome assembly WNGA01 (sample SAMN13153366, study PRJNA577476) | soil metagenome | isolation source: 100 cm soil or saprolite under grassland replicate 2 | place: USA:California | collected 2016-06-15
GTAGGCCACACAGGCGGCGTCATCAGGGAACCAGGCAGCAAATTCCGCCCATGTTCTCGGGTAATCGACCCCACCTACCGGCCTCGGGTTGACCACAGGATGTTGTGGTCACTGTAACGAAGGGGATAGCCCCACGGGCACGAATGGCTGGATCCGCCCGGGAGATCAGCGGTCCAGGTGCTTCGACAGCCAGGCGTTGAGGTCGGCGCCGTCCCGCCACACCCTGGCCACGCGCTCCCTGGCCTTCGCCGTCGCGATCCACGGCTCGACCGGCCACCGCTTCCAGTAGATGAGGCGCTTGTGGCGGAGCAGATCCGCGCGCGGGTGATCCTGGGGATACGGCGCCGGAACCCTCTTCAGCTCCTGCCCCTCCACCTCGTAGCCCTTCTTGCGCAGCGCGCCGACGATGCCGGCCAGCTCCTGGCCTGAGCGCTCTGCGGCCACCGCCTCGCGCAGCCTCTTGAGCTGGACGTCGTCGACCATGTACCTGCCCCCGGCGGCCATCAGGCCGTCGGCGTCGAGGGCCACGTACCCGCCGCGGTCGAGGCCGGCGTAGATGTTCAGCTTGTACGGCGACTTGTCCGCCGAGAAACGGATGTCCCGATTGGGACGCGAGACCCGATGCGCGGGGCCGAACTCGGGCTCGAGGTCTTCCAGCAGCGCGAGCATCGGCGCCTTCACCTCGTCCTCGTACTGGCGCCGGCGCGCCTCGAAGTAGGCCTTGTTGTTGTTGGCGCGCAGGCCCAGGAAGAAGCCCACGAAGTCGCCCTTCCAGCCTGTGAACCGCCCCGCCACCAACAGGGGAGATTAGCCCTTCGTGGTCAGCCAGGGAGCTGGTCGCCCGCCTCAACAAGTTGAGGCTCCGGCACGCCGGCGGCGAGGGTGAGGTTCGCGTGCTCGTGCAGACCCCGCGACGTCGTCGGTGCCGATCGTCGCCCTCACCGCGCATGCGATGCCGGGCGACCGCGCCCACGCCATCGACATGGGTTGCGCGGGCTACGTTTCGAAACCGATCGACACGCGGACCTTCGGCGCTTTCGTACGCAGCTACCTGGTTCGTGAAGCGCCGGGTGCCGCCTGAGGCGCATTCGGCGCGACCTACCAGGTGCGGGTGACCTTCTGGATCGTGCGCGGACGGTCGGGATCGATGCCGCGCGCCACGGCGACGTGGTAGGCGAGAAGCTGCCCACGGACCGCCAGCGGGATCGGGGTCAGCTCTTCGGGGAGCCCTGACTCGTCGAAGAGCTGGACGATATGGCAGCCCTTCGCCTCCAGCCGTGAGCGGATCGACTCGAGGTCTGCCGTCACGGGGCCGCCGCCGTCGACGATGACCACGGGCAGCCCTGGCTCGACGATGGCGATCGGACCATGCTCGAAGTCGGCGACCGACCAGGCGCGCGCCAGGACATAGCTCGTCTCGCTCAGCTTCAGCGCCACCTCCTCCGCGGTCGAGAAGTTGAAGCCGCGCCCGAGGACGATCGCGCGCGGGCCCATGAGGGCCGGCACGAGCGCCTCGACGTCACCCTCACCTTCGATGGCCCGCGAGATGGCCTCCGGCACCCGGCCGAGCGCGGACTCAAACGATGGATCGGGGTCGACCGCCTGGGAGATGAGCGCCAGCGCCACGAGGCTTGCCGTGTAGGTCTTGGAGGCGGGCACACTCCTCTCCTCCCCCGCCTCGAGCGGCAGGACGAGCTCGGCGGCCTGGGCGAGCCGCGAAGATGCGACGTTGGTGATGGCGAGGGTCAGCGCTCCCTGCCGCCTCGCCTCTTCGACGACGGCGACGACGTCCGGAGACTGGCCGGACTGTGAGATCCCGACCACGCACTGGCCGGCGAGCCGCGGCGGCCTTGCGTAGTGCGTGAACAGCGATGGCGCCGCAAGCGCGACCAGCATCCGGTTACGGACTCCGAACAGGTACTTCGCGTAGAGGGCGGCATTGTCCGAGCTGCCCCGCGCGGCGATCGTGAGACCGCGCACCGCCGCGCGGCGGATGCGCTCTCCGATCGACGTCGCGGCCGGCGCGCCACGCTCGACCAGCCGGGCGGCGATCCGCGGCTGCTCGGCGATCTCGGCTCGGAACAGGCTCACGCCCGCAGCAGCTCCTCGGCGAGGCGGACCGCACCTTCGACGGGGGGTTGGTCGAGGCGGACGCATCGCATCGGAACGAGCTTGCGGACCTCCTCTTCGAGGCGTGGCTGGTGGAGGATCAGCCCGCCCGCCAGCACGACCGGCCCATCGACCAGCGTTTGCAGAGGAGTGACCAGGCGCGCGAGCTCAGCCGCGGCGCGGTGGATGATTTCGCGCGAGCCGGCGTCCCGAGCGGCGGTTGCAAACACGACCGACGCGAGCTCCGCCCACTGCCCTGGCTCATGCATCGCATGCAGCCTGGCGACCAGCTGCGCCACATCACGCGCGTCGCCGGCAGACAGCATCGCGTCGCCCAGCTCGCCGATGGCGGATCCGCCGTCCACCCTCGTCAGCACCAGCCGCGCCGCCTCGCGCGCGATCCAGACACCGCTTCCCTCGTCGCCGAGCATCCATCCCCAGCCGCCGCGCCTTGCCTCGCGCCCGTCGGCCGCACGCGCGTAGGCCACCGCACCGGTGCCGGCGATCAGGGCGATGCCTGAGTCGAGCCCGGCGGCGGCCAGCACCAGGCGCGTGTCGTGGACCACTCCCACTCTGCTGCCCGGCAGCTTGCGCTCGAGCAGCGCCTGCAGGTGGGCGCGGGCTTCGGGGACCTCGGCGCCCGCCGCCCCCGCGCAGCAGGCCTCCGGGCGGAGCTCGCCGAGGCGTTCGAGCAGCGCGGTCAGCCGCTCGTCGACCAACCGCGGGTCGAGCACGGCGACGTTCGCGCCCGGGCCTTCGACATCCTGGGCGCGGCCGCCGGCGCGGAGGCGCGCGCGGCTGGAAGATCCACCGATGTCGAGACCAAGAAGAGTTGGGCTTAAGAGGGTCGCCGGAATTTCACCACCCCTCGGATCATGGTCAGACGCACCCCAAGGTCGGAGTCGAGCACGACGACGTCGGCGCAGGCGCCCTCGGCCAGGCGTCCGAGCCGGGCCTCACCGAGCACGCGTGCCGGTGCGGCCGAGGCAAAGCTGATCGCCCGCGCTGCGCTCATGCCGGGCAGTCGCGCCATGAGACGCAGCAGGTCGGGCATCGAGGCGGCGCTGCCGGCCAGGGTCCCGTCCTTGAGCCGCACGACCCGGCCGTCGCTCTCGACCGGCCTGCCCGACAGCTCGTACGTGCCCGGCGGCGCGCCGGCGGCTGACGTCTGGTCGGTGGTAAGAGCGATGCGCGAGGACCCCTTCACGCGAACCAGCTGCTCGCAGACCGCCCGGTGCACGTGCTCGCCGTCGGCGATCAGGCCCACGGTGACGCGGCGGTCGAGGATCAGGGCGAGGGCGATGCCGGGCCTGCGGTGATGGACCGGCGGCATGGCGTTGTAGACATGGGTCGCGAACCGGACGCCCGCCGCGACGGCCTTCCGGCCCTGCTCGAAATCGGCGCCGGTGTGGCCCGCGGAGACGACGATGCCCGCCCGATGCAGGCGCTCGATCGCCGCGAGCGCCCCGGGCAGCTCAGGGGCCAGCGTCACCAGGCGCGGCCGCGCCGCCTCGATGACGTCGACGTTATGGGGTGTGGGCGCGGCGAGATGCTCGCGGAGATGGGCGCCGCGGAAGGACGGGTTGAGAAACGGACCCTCGATATGCGCGCCGAGGACGCGCGCCCCCTGCGCTTCGGCCGCCGCGCCGACCGCAGCCGCGAAGGCGGCCCCAACCTCGACCGGGGCCGAGATCAGCGTCGGCAGGAAGGCCGTGACCCCGCTCGAGGGCAGGGCCTTGGAGAGGGCCGCGATCGAGTCCGCGCCGGCCGCCGCGTCGTGGCCCGCGTAGCCGTTGACCTGGAGGTCGACGAAACCCGGTGCGATCGTCTCGCCAGGTCCGGCGATCACCTCCTCGTCAGGGCGCTGTGGAGGGGCGCCCTGCCCGACCCACTCGATGACGTCGCCGTCGACCAGCAGGCTGTCCGCCGCGCCTGCGCCATGCAGCAGGCCGCGAAAAAGAGTCCTCACGCTCGCCTGACCCCTGACAGCACCGCCGTCATGTCGCCGCCCGCTTCGTCGAGCCGCGTGCGGGCTTCCTCGAGCGAAAGGCCGGTGAGGTCGGCGACGATGCGCGCCGCTCGCTCGCGCAGCTTCTCGTTGCCCGCGACCAGGCCGACCATGCGACCGCGGTGAGTGCGGCCCATGCGCGTGAACACCGCCGTGCTGAGCATGTTGAGGACGAGCTTCTGCACCGTGCCGGCCTTGAGCCGCGTCGACCCGGCGATGACCTCAGGGCCGGTTTCGACCTCGATCGCGATGTCCGCCAGCTCGCCGATCGGTGAACCGGGGTTGCATGTGATGGCCACCCGCAGCCCCGAGCGAGCCTCGGCGAGCGCGCCGAGGACGTAGGCGGTGCGGCCGCTTGCGCTCACGCCGGCGGCGACGTCGTGAGCACCGATCGCCGCCCGCCGCGCCGCCCGGCGCCCGAGCTCGGCGTCGTCTTCGCCGGCGGCTTCTTCGACGGCGTGCGCCTGGATCAGGTCGGCGGAAACCCCGAACGTCGCGGGGCACTCGGCCGCGTCCAGGCGGGCGATCAACCCGCTCGTCCCCGCGCCGAAGTAGTGCAGCCTCCCCCCCGAATGGAGACGTTCGGTGATCGCCTCGACGGCCGCGGCCACCTGGCCCAGCTGCGATGCGATCGCGTCCACGGCGCGCACGTCCTCGGCGTGCATGAGACGCATGAAATCGAGGGCGCTCAGGCCGTCCAGCTCGTCCGCGCGGGGATGCGGGTTCTCGCTCATCCTGGCGTCATCCTCTCCGCCGCCGCCTCGGCGCACACTCGCGCCGACCCGTGAGTCGCGAGGTAAGCCCTGGCGCCCGCCGGCCGGTAGGCCGGCACGCCCATGTCGACAAGCACCGCGTCGGGATGGCGCGCCAGCGCCGCTTCGACCTCCGCCCTCTGCGCTGGGAGACGCTGCAGGTCGCGGACCACGAGGACGACGCTTCTCGCGGCGGCCTCGCCCTCGTGTTCGACGACACGCACCCCTCGAGCCGACAGGGCCTCGGCCATGCCCCAGGGGATCTCGCCCGCCGCGATCGAGGGCGGTGAGTCGAACCGCATCACGACAGCATCGCTGCCGATGCGCACCGCTCCCTCGCTGCATATCGCCCGGCGTGCGGCGATGAGCCCGACTGCGCGCCGTGCCTGGACGGAATCGAGTCGCCCGGAGCGCCATGCCGCGAGCCCATCGACCCGCGAGGCCGCCTCACGCAGCCGCTCTTCCCGGAGGCGCCCTTGCTCGACGGCGGCGGCCACGCTTCGCACGATCTCCTCCACGACATCCTCGTCCGCCAGGCCGCCGCCTGTGCACAGCGCGTCGCAGCCGGCGATCAGAGCCTGGACCGCGCCCTCGGCCACGCCCAGACCGTGGCTGACGGCGTGCATGTCGAGCCCGTCGGTGATGGCAAGGCCCTCAAAGCCGAGCTCTTCGCGGAGGAGACCGGTCATGATCCGATGACTGATCGTCGCGGGCGAATGGTCGATGGCCGGGACGGCGATGTGCGCGCTCATGATCGCGTGCACGCCCGCTGATATCGCTGACACGAACGGCGCGAGCGATCGCACGTGCGGGTCCTCGCCGACGACCGGCAGGGCGAGGTGCGAGTCGACCGAAGTGTCGCCGTGGCCGGGAAAGTGCTTGGCGCACGCGGCGACGCCGGCGCGCTGCATGCCTTCGACCCACGCCGCGGTGTGGCGCGCAACAGCCGATGCGTCGCCGCCGAATGAGCGCACGCCGATCACGGGGTTCATCGGGTTGCTGTTGACGTCCGCGACGGGCGCCAGGTTCAGGTCGACACCGGCTTCCCTCAGCTCTCCGCCGATCGCGGAGGCCACCTCGCGCGTCAGTGCCGCGTCGTCGACGAAGCCCAGCGCGAGATTGCCCGGGTAGGAGCTGCCGGTGCGAGCCTCGAGACGCGTCACGTCACCGCCTTCTTCGTCGATCGCGACCAGGAGCTGCGGGCGAGCCGCGTGCAGCTCGGCGGTCAGCGAGGCGAGCTGAGGGCGCGTCTCGACGTTGCGCGCGAAGATGACCACCCCGCCCACGCCCTGGGCCGCGCGCCTGCGCACCCACTCTGGGGCTCGCGTGCCTTCGAAACCGGGAAACACGCAGCGCAGCGCCAGGCTCTCGATCGTGGTCATCCCTTCACCGCTCCCGCGGTCAGGCCGCCGGCCAGGTAGCGCTGGAGGATGAGGAAGAACGCCACGACAGGGAGGCCCGTCAGGGTGGCCGCGGCCATCAGGGGTCCCCACTCCGGGCCGTGGTTGGTCGTGAACGAGGCGAGCCAGACGGTGAGCGTCTGGTTGTCGGGGCTCGAGAGGAGGACGTAGGCGACGATGTACTCGTTCCACGCCTGGATGAAGCCGAAGATCGCGGTCGCGACCAGGCCCGGCCCGACCAGCGGGAACGTGATCCGCCAGAACGCGCCGACGCGGGTGCAGCCGTCGATCATCGCCGACTCCTCGAGCTCGACCGGGATGTTGGCGACGAAGCCGCGCAGCGTCCAGACCATGAACGGCAGCACGACCGCCAGGTAGACGACGATCACTCCGGGCAGCGCGTCGACCTGCCCGGCGCGGTCCAGCATCAGGTACAGCGGAATGATCAGCGCGTTGAGCGGCACCATCTGGACCGCGATGATCATCACGAGAAAGGCCGTCCTGCCCTTGAAGCCGAAGCGCGCGGTGCCGACCGCGGCGAGGAACGAGATGGCCAGGGCGAGGACGAGCATCACGCCGACGACGATCAGGCTGTTCTTGACGTCGTCGAGGAAGAACGGACGGGCGATCGCGTCCTGGAAGTTCTGGAGGGTGAAGGGGGCCGGGAACCATTTCGGCTCCAGGCGCAGGATGTCCTGGCCGGGCTTGAACGCCGTCGCCACCATCCAGTAGATCGGGAAGAGCATCACCGCCGCGACCGCGAGGCCGACCGCGTCGTACATCAGCTGCCTGGCGCGCTCCCGGACGTTGAGTCGCAGGCCGACCTCGGTCGCTGCGCGCTCGCGGCCGGTGCGGATCCCCTGCGCGGCCCCCGGCGCGATCATGCGATCTCCGCCACCTTCACGGTCTCGCGGACGTAGAAGAAGGTCACGAACACGAGCACCAGCACCATCACGACTGCGATCGCCGCGCCGAGCCCGTACTGCGTGACGCCGAAGGACTCCCTGTAGGAGTAGATCGCGATCGTGAAGTAGTCGGAGCTCGGCCGTTGGTTGAGCATCACGTAGATCTGGTTGAAGACGCCGAAGTCCCAGATCGTGGAAAGGCAGGTGACGATCAGGAAGATCGGCTTGAGCAGCGGCGCGGTGACAAACCAGAACGCGTGCCAGCTCGACGCGCCGTCGACCTTTGCCGCGTCGGCCACGTCGGTCGGCACCTGGAGCAGCCCCGCGAAGACGGTGATGGTGACGAATGGGATGGCGCCCCAGACCACGACCACCACCAGCACGCCCAGCCCCTGGACCGGGTTGTCGAACCAGTTGTGGTGGATGAAGTTGCCGACGTGCAGCTTCGTGAGCAGGTAGTTGATGACGCCGAACTCGTAGTCGAACATCCACTGCCAGATGTCGACGGTGACGATCACCGGCGTCGCCCAGACGAAAACGAGGGCGCTCATGACGATGACCCTCACCGCCTGCCGCACTTTCAGCAGGAGCAGCGCGATCAGCGTGCTGAGCGCCACCGTCAGGGCGACGCTGGCGAAGGTGAAAAGCAGCGAGCGGAGGATGACCTGGTGGAAGAGCGGGTCGGCGAGGATCGTCCGGTAGTTCCCGAGCCCCACCCACTCGCCGGAATGCTGGATCAGCTCGCGCAGGCCGTAGTGCTGCAGCGAGAGCCAGACCAGCATGCCCAGCGGGAAGGCGAGGGTGCCGGCGATGACCAGCACGCTCGGGCTGATCAGCGTGTAGGGCAGGAAGTTGCTGCGCAGCCACGCCCGCCGGCCGGAAAGCTGGGGGACCGGCTCGAGGTCAGGCGCTGCGACCGCCACTCCCATCGAACCAGCCCCCTATGCCTTCAGTTCTTCTGCGCGCCTAGCCGCCGCCGTTCAGGATCGTCGTGATCCTGTCGCTGGCGGACTTGGTCGCGGTCGCGATGTCCTGCTGCTTGGTGAATATCTTGACCAGCATGTCGGGGAGCACGTTGGCGCTCTCGACGCTGGCCCAGTTCTGAGAGTTCGGGACAAACCGGCTGTTCTTGGCCGCCCCGAAGAAGACCGCGTTCAGACCCGTGCCCAGGTTGAGCAGCGAGGTCGTGTTCGGGATCACGCCGCCCACCGTCGCCATGTCGGTCATGTGCTTCTGGCCGGTGAGCATCGCGACCCATTCGTTGGCGAGGTCGACGTGCTTGCTCTTGGCGGCGACCCCGAGGTCGGATCCCCCGAGGAACACCGGCGCGGTCTGGCCCGCGTTGTGGCTCGGGATGGGGAACGCGCCGAGCTTGTCCTTGAGCGCCGGGTTGCCGGCCTTGGGGTCGGTGATGACGCCGACTTCCCAGCCGTTGGCGATGATCATCGCGATGTGACCCTGCGCGAAGGCAGCGTCCTGCTTCGCCTCGTCGCCGGTCTTGTCGGCGCGCGAGAGGGTGCTCACCAGGGTCTGCAGCTTGCTCAGGCCCTGCTGCGCGCTGTCGGAGTTCAGGCTCCCCTGCCACTTACCGCCCGACTGGGTGGCGATGTCGCCCCCGAAGTCCCAGACGAACGGAAGCGCGGCGTACCAGTACTTGCCCGGGAAGTAGAGCGCGGAGAAGTTGGGGTCCGAGCTGTGCGCAGCCATCAACTTCTGGCCGGCCGCCTGCAGCTCGTCCATGCTGGTCGGAACCTGGATCTTGGCCGCGTCGAAGAAGTCCTTGCGGTAGATGATCGCGCGGCTGCCGGCGTAGTACGGAACGCAGTAGAGCTTGCCGCTCACGGTGCAGGAGTCGGTCAGGGACTGCAGCCACGTGGCGGAGTTTTCAAACGTCGAGCGCTTGCCGGTGATGTCCTCGAGCGCCCCGGCCGCGGCGTACTTGGCCACCAGCGTGTTGCCCAGCTCGACGACGTCGGGCGGGGTGCTTCCCGCATAGGCCGTGTCGAGCTTGGTTCCGATGTCACCCCACTGCTGGATCTCGACCTTGACCTCGACCTTGGGGTACTTGGCCTTGAAGTCGGCGTTGACGCTGTCGATCACGCTCGCCGGCGCGCTGCCGTTCATCAGCCAGACGGTGAGTGTCCCGCTCTGATCCGCGGGGTTGTTGGTCCCGGTGCTGCCGCCACATGCGGCCGCAACCAGGGCCACGGCCACTGAGACGACGCCGATCCATCCGCTCCGAAGTTTCATCTAGGCAATTTCCCCCTGTTTTTTCGAACTCGGCGCAGGCGCGCCGTCCTGGTGGTCGCCTCTACGTGCCCCGACCGCCTTCGACTGGCTGCGCCGAGCGCCGGCCGAGCGCCCGTTGCGGCTTCGTTGCGGTACGAGGTCGGCGACCAGGCGATAACGGTCGCCGCGGTAGATGGAGCGGACGAACTCGACGATCCGCCGTGACCCGGAGACGGTCGTCCGCTCGAAAAGAAATGCAGGTGAGTGGAGGGGCACTCCGAGCACGTCGGATTCCTCCTCGCTGGTGACGGTGGGCTCGATCGACTGGGTGCCCGACACGATGGTGATCCCGTACCTCTCGCGCAGCAGCTCATAGAAGGAGTGGTCCTCGAAGTCGCCGCGGGTGAGCCCGGGGACCAACGCCTCGGGCACGTGGAGGACCTCCATCGCCATCGGCATGGAGTCCGCCAGCCGCAGCCGCTTGACGCGGATCAGCCGCGCCTCCGGCGAAACGCCCAGCCGGTGCGCGAGCCGCGCACCCGCGACGGTGGCGATCAGCTCCAGCGTCCGGCTCCCCGGCGTCATGCCGCGGCGGCGCATGTCGTCGCTGAAGGAGGTGAGCGTCAGCGGCTGGGCGATCTTGGGTTCGGTCACGTAGGTGCCGCTCCCGTGGCGGCGGTCGAGGTAGCCGTCCCGGACGAGCTCGTCGAGGGCCGCGCGCAGGGTGAGGCGGGAGACGCCGAGGTCGACGGCCAGCTGGCGCTCCGCCGGGATCGGCTGCCCGACCTCGAGCGACTCGACCAGGTCGAGGACGCGGTCGCGCGTCTCCTCCAGTTTACTCAAGTGGTATTGCCCTCCCCGGCCTCACAAGGCGGAAGTAAAGCACAGTTTGTGCAAGTGGTCAATACCACTTTCTGCGCCGAGGGTGGGACCTTGCCAGGTTCCCTCTACGACGCGGCGGTCAACGGGCGCTCACGGCCGAAGGCAGAACCGTTTGCTCGCCGCGGCCTACCACATCCTGCGCTTCACGGCTTCCAACCTCGCCTGGTCGGTCGGGCTCGTCCGGCGAGCCTTGCATCGGTGAGGGCTTCGCGGACGTGCTCTGCGGCGACGGCTGGTGCGTGAATTTCGTCGAGGCCGATGAGCGCGGCGCCAACCACGGGCGGGGCGCCCAGCTGCCGAATCACCGCGTCCGGCGCCACTTTTGTGATTCCCGATGCGATCCGCGCGATCGCGTGGGCGTCCATCGCGCGGAGCACGCCTCCCCCCAGCACCACATGGACATCTCGCCGGGTAAGGTGCAGGCGCCGGATGGCGGCGTTCGCCGTCACGACGATCTCCTCCTCCATCTCGTCGATCAGCCCCCGGGCGACGCCGTCACCGGCGGCGGCCGCCTTGAAGGCGACCGGCGCAAGCTCGCTCAGGCGCCCTCCGGCAAGCCGCCCGACGTAGACGGCCTCCATCACCGCCGCCGGCCGCGACATGCCGAAGTACGCGGGCACCAACTCCTCCAGCCGCGTACGCGGCCCCCGTCCGTCCCGCGCGCGGATGGCCGCGCCCAGCGCGCTCCGGCCCAGCCACCCGCCGCCGTGGGCGCGATCCCCGGAAAGCTCGCCAAAAGATGGAAAGCGGACCGACTGGCCGTCAGGCCCCACTCCCGCGCAGTTCATGCCTGTGCCGCACACGACCGCAACTCCCCACTTCCGCTCCGTGCCGGCCCGCAGGACCGCAAACGTGTCGTTGCGGATCACGGTTCTCTTCGTCCAACCCTGGCCTTCGATCTGCGCGGCGATTCGGCGGTCATCGATCGGAATGTCCGCTCCGGCCAGGCAGAACACGCCGAGGGCGGGCACCACTGTCGATGTCGCCGCCTTGACCGCGCGCGCCAGGCCGTCGAGCGAGCCGTTGGAGCCAAGCCCGAAGTTGAAGCGGCCGCGGCGCCTGACCGCGGCCCGCACGTGGCCCTGGACGTCGATCAGGACGACGTCCACCTTCGACGCTCCACCGTCAACGGCGAGGATCGCCCTAACAGGAAACTTCCCTAACAATTTGCGCATATTCTCGCGTACGATGCGGCGGAAGTGGGCGTCAAGATCGCCGTCGTCGGTGGTGGCAGCACCTACACGCCCGAGCTGATCGAAGGTTTTCACACCCGACGCGACCGCCTTCCAGTCGATGAGCTGGTCCTGCACGACATCGACGACGAGCGGCTGAGCGTCGTCGGCGGGCTGGCGCAGCGGATCATGAACCGGCACGAGTGGCCGGGACGTCTTGTCGTCACGAAAGACCGCGACCGCGCCCTCGACGGCGCGAGCTTTGTGATCGTCCAGCTCCGCGTCGGCGGCCAGGCGGCTCGTCTCGTCGATGAGACGCTGCCTCTCGAGTTCGGGTGCATCGGCCAGGAGACAACCGGCCCTGGCGGCTTCGCCAAGGCCCTGCGCACGGTGCCTGTCGTCCTCGACATCGCCGAGGAAACAGAGCGCCGCGGCGCGAAGGGCGCCTGGCTGATCGACTTCACCAACCCGGTCGGCATCGTGATGCAGGCCCTGCTCGACCACGGCCATCGCGCCATCGGCCTGTGCAACTCGGCGATGGGCTTCCAGCGGCGGCTCGCGCAGCTGCTCGACGCGGCGCCTGACCGTGTCCTGCTCGACCACGTCGGGCTGAACCACCTCACCTGGGAGCGCGCGGTGACGCTCGACGGCGAGGACAGGCTCCCCTTCCTGATCGAGAATTTCGCCGATCAGATCGCCGGCGACATCGGGATCCCGGCCGACCTGATCCGCCTCCTCCGGGCTGTCCCGTCCTACTACCTGCGCTACTTCTACGCCGCCGACGAGGTGCTCCGGGAGCAGCTTTCCGGCCGCAAGAAGTCGCGGGCCGAGGAGGTGATGGAGATCGAGCGCGGCCTCCTCGAGATGTATCGCGACCCGGGGCTGACCGAGAAGCCGGCGCTGCTCGAGCGGCGCGGCGGCGCGTACTACAGCGAGGCGGCGGCCCAGCTCATCGCCTCGCTGCACGCCGACACGCGGGACGAGCAGGTGGTCGACATCCGGAACGACGGCGCGCTTGTGGATCTGCCGGACGACGCGGTGGTCGAGATCCCGGCGAAGGTCGGCGCCGGGGGCGCCACCGCGGGCAAGCTCGCCGCACTCGCGCCGGAGATGCTTGGCCTCGTCCAGCAGGTCAAGGCATACGAGCGCCTCACCGTGCAGGCGGCGGTCGCGGGTGATCGCGACGCGGCGCTGAAGGCGCTCCTCGCCAACCCGCTCGTCGCCCAGTACAAGGTCGCCCGGCCGCTCCTGGACGCGCTGCTCGAGGCGAATCGAGCGCACCTGCCGCGCTTCTTCAACTGAGGGCCCCGGGCTCCCGTGGCGAACGGGGGCCCAGCGCTCTCCTCTACGAGCTCAACCCGGTGTCCGGTTGGGTGGTCGGCGTCGACATCGGACGCAAGTGGGTGCGCGCGGCGATCGCCGACATCGCCGGCAACGTCGTCGCCCGGCGTGACGAGCACGCACGGGTCAGGAGCGCGAAGAGCCTGATCGGCCAGGTGGGCGCCATCGCGCGGCGCCTCGCAACGGAAGCCGGAGTCGAGTGGTCACAGGTCACGCACACCACGCTGGGCAGCCCCGGCGTCTTCGACCCGGCCCACGGGTACGTGGCCATGGCCCCCAACCTTCCGGGTTGGGGACGCAGCGGCCTCGTCCAGGCCGTGCGCGACGAGCTGGGCACGAACATCAGCTTCGAGAACGACGTCAACCTGGCCGCGCTCGCCGAGCGGGCTCACGGACTGGGCCGCAACGTGCACAACTTCGTGTTCCTCTCCATCGGCACGGGCATCGGCATGGCGCTGATGGTCGAGGGCCAGCTGTATCGAGGCGCGCACGGCGCCGCGGGCGAGGTGGCCTACATGCCGATCGGCAAGGGCGACCCGCGCGACCCCGCCAACCGCCGCCGCGGCGCGTTCGAGGAGGCGGCCGCGGCGGTGGGCATCATCCGTACCGCACGGCGGCTGGGCATGCGGCCACCCCTCACGCCGGAGCGCATCTTCGTCGCCGCGCGACGCGGCAACGCGGTCGCCGGCCGCGTGGTCCAGGCCGAGGCGGCGATGCTGGGCCTGGCCATCGCCACCGTGACGCCGGTGCTCGACCCGGAGATGGTGATCCTCGGGGGCGGCATCGGCAGGAACGGCGACCTCCTCGTGGAGCCGATCGAGCGCGAGCTCCGGCAGCTGCTGCCGTTCCGGCCTCGGGTCGCCGTGTCGGCCCTGGGCGAGGACGCGGTGCTCCGAGGTGCGGTGGCCACGGCGCTCGAGATCGCCCGCGAGCTCGTCTTTGCGCGGCAGCCCAACCGGCACGCGCGGGAGGCGGCCGTGTGAAACAGAACCTCATCGACGAAACCCAGGTCAACCGGCAGATGGATTCGACCTCAGGAGGCGAGGAATGAGAAGACGAGAGTTGCTGATCGGCTCGCTGGCGGCGGTGGCGCTGCTGGCCGGCGCGTGCGGAGGCGGAACCTCCAGCAACAACACGACCCAGAAGACCGTCGGTGGCGTGCTGACGATCGACAACGAGAGCGGCGCCCTGTGGCAGTGCGACTTCAATCCCTACAACGGCTCGGTCAACGGCCAGTCGTTCGGGGTCCTGTACGAGCCCCTCGTCTACGACAACCTTCTCAACGACAAGAAGACGCCCTGGCTGGCGAGTGCCTACGAGTGGAGCTCGGACAGCAAGACGCTCACCTTCACCATCCGTTCCGGCGTCACCTGGAGCGACGGCCAGCCGTTCAACGCCGCCGACGTCGTCTTCTCCTTCGCCCTGTTGAGCCAGCACCCGGAGGCGGACCTGCAGTCGGACTGGGCGGTGCTCCAGAGCGTGATCCAGCAGGGCGAGGACAAGGTTGTCTTCACCTTCAAGCAGGCCGCCGTGCCGAACTTCTACCAGATCGCCGGCCAGACGGCGATCGTGCCCAAGCACATCTGGTCGACGGTCAAAGACCCCGCGTCCGAGGTCGTTCGCAACCCGGTCGGCACGGGCCCCTTCACGATGGGCGCCTGCACCGGGCAGAACATCACCTACAAGCGCAACCCCAACTACTGGCAGAAGGGCCTTCCCTACCTCGACACCGTGAACTACCCGGCGTTCCTGGACAACGACCCTGCCAACGCCTTTCTCGCGTCGGGCCAGGCGCAGTACGGCGGCCAGTTCATCCCCAACATCGACAGCTACTACGTGGCCAAGGACCCGCAGAACAACCACTACTGGTTCCCGCCGATCAACAACATCAACGTCTGGTTCAACTTGAAGAAGGCGCCATTCGACAACAAGGCGCTGCGCCAGGCGATCGCCTACAGCATCAACCGCGACGACGTGTCCAAGAAAGGCGAGTTCGGCTACGAGCCGCCCGGCAACCAGACCGGCGTTCTCTCGCCGACCTTTGACAGCTGGATCGACAAGGCACAGGCGGACAAGTACGGCTACAAGTTCGACCCCGGCAAGGCCGCGAGCCTCCTGCAGGGCGCCGGCTACACGAAGGGCGGCGACGGCATCTACAAGGACGCTTCCGGCAAGCGGCTCTCCTTCTCGATCATCAACATCGCCGGCTACACCGACTGGGTGGCTTCGGTCCAGGTCATCCAGGACAACCTGAAGCAGGTGGGCATCGAGCTCAAGCCGCAGAACCTCGAGAGCACGGCCTACTTCGACAAGCTGTTCACGGGCAACTTCGAGCTTGCTTACGGTTCGGTGAACACCTCACCCGGACCCAACCCCTACTACGAGCTCCGGAACACGCTCGACAGCAGGACCACCGCGGCCCTGGGGCAGACGGCGGCCGGCAACTACGGGCGCTACCAGAACCCCGCCGTGGACGCGCTGTTCGACCAGTTCGGCGCCACCACCGACTCCGCCAAGCAGCACGACCTGATCAAGCAGGTCGAGGCCGCGATGCTGGAGGACGTCCCGGTGATCCCCGCAACCGAAGGCGTCGCGTGGTACCAGTACTCGACCAAGGACTTCGCGGGATGGCCGACCAAGGACGACCCGTTCTCGGCGCCGGCGCCGTGGAACCTGCCGGACTGGGAGGTCACCCTGCTCCACGTTTACAAGAAGTCCTGATGCACAGGGCATGAGGCACAGTCCCCACCCGGGCCGGCGCTTTGCGCCGGCCCGACCTCCCCAGCAAGTGGGGAGGTGAAGGTGAGCTACCTGGTCCGTCGCCTCGAGTTTTTCTTCATCACGCTGTGGGCCGCGCTCACGATCAACTTCATCCTGCCGCGCATCATGCCGGGCAACCCCGCGCAGGCGATGATCGTGCGGTTCCGCGGACGGGTCAGCCCGGAGACCGTGAAGGCCATCGAGGTCGCCTTCGGGCTGCACTCCAACGAGAACATCTTCCAGCAGTACCTCGAGTACCTTCGGAACACGTTCACCGGCAACTTCGGGACGTCGGTCACCTTCTTCCCCGTGCCTGTGGGCGACGTGATCCGGCAGGGCCTGCCGTGGACGCTGGGACTCGTCGGCATGGCGACGATCATCGCGTTCATCCTCGGCACGCTCCTGGGGATGCTGAGCGCGTGGCGGCGCGGCGGGTTCTTCGACGCCGTCATGCCGCCCGTCTTCATCGTGATCTCGGCCTTTCCATACTTCTGGCTCGGCCTGCTCGTCCTCCTGGCGTTCGCACTCACGCTCAACTGGTTCCCCCTCGGCTTCGCCTACGACCTCACGTCGTCGATCAACCTGTCGTGGGACTTCGTCGGCCAGGTCATCTGGCACGGCACGCTGCCCGCGCTCACGATCGTGATCACGTCCATCGGCGGGTGGATCCTGACCATGCGCAACACGATGATCACGACCCTCGCCGAGGACTACGTGAAGATGGCCCGCGCCAAGGGTCTGTCGCCGGTCCGGATCATGTTCATGTACGCGGGCCGCAACGCGATCCTCCCCAACCTCGTCGGCTTCGCCATGTCGCTGGGCTTCGTGATCAGCGGCGCCATCCTCGTCGAGATCGTCTTCAACTATCCCGGCCTCGGCTTCACGCTCCTGCAGGCCGTGCACAGCGAGGACTATGCGCTGATGCAGACGCTGTTCCTGATGCTCACGGTCGCGGTGCTGGTCGCCGTCCTGGCGGCCGACCTGCTGACGGCCGTGCTCGACCCGCGCACGCGGGAGCACGGCTAGCCATGGCCGTGCGCGTCGTCACCGACCCCGGGCCCCTCGAGACACCTGTCGTCACCAGCCGTCGGGGCATCGCCGGCACCGTGGGCCGCGGCCTGTCCCGCAACCGGAAGGCGATGGCAGGCCTGGGACTCTTCGGTTTCTTCCTCGTGGTGGCGATCCTCGCGCCGGTGGTCGCGCCGTACGACCCGCAGTCGCTGCAGTTCGACCAGATGCTGCAGCCTTCGCGAGCCCACCTGCTCGGCACGACGGGCACCGGGCAGGACATCTTCTCGCAGCTCGTCTTCGGCACACGCGAATCGCTCCTGATCGCCGTCGCGGCGGGACTCGGCGCGACGCTCATCTCGGTCATAGTCGGCGTGTCGGCCGCTTACCTGGGCGGGTTCTCGGACCACGTCCTGAACCTCTTCACGGACGTCTTCCTGGTCCTCCCCACCCTGCCCCTCATGATCATCGTCGGCACCTACCTGAACAACCGAGGGCTTGCGGTGCTCATCGGCGTGATCGTGATCACGGGCTGGTCCTACGGCGCCCGCCAGCTGCGCTCCCAGGCGCTCTCGCTGCGCAACCGCGAGTTCCTCGAGGCCGCCCGGGCGCGAGGCGAGCGGAGCCTGTACATCATCGTGTTCGAGGTCCTGCCCAACATGACCTCACTGATCGTCGCCATCTTCTTCGGGGCGGCGCTCTACGCGGTGCTCGCCGCGGCCGGCCTGCAGTTCATCGGCCTGGGCGATCCGAACTCGCTCAGCTGGGGCACGATGCTCTACTGGGCGCAGGCGAACGGCGCGCTGCTCGCCGGCTCGCCGGTGTGGGTGCTGGCGCCGGGCCTGTGCATCGCCGCGCTGGGCGCCGCGTTTGCGCTCATCAACTACGCCTTCGACGAGATCGGCAACCCGGCGCTGCGGCCGGTCAAACGTCGCCAGTGATCACAGCGACCGCTACGCAGCCATTGCTCCAGGTCAAAGACCTCTGCGTCGACTACCTCACCGAACGTGGCCCGGTGCGCGCGGTCGACCGCGTGTCGCTCGAGGTGGCCAAAGGCGAGTTCCTCGGCATCGTCGGCGAGTCAGGTTGCGGCAAGTCGACGCTGCTGTTCGCGATCGCGCGGCTGCTCAGCACGCCCGCGGAGATCAGCTCCGGCGAGGTCTGGTTCGGCGGCCGCGACATGGTCTCCATGGACGAGGAGGAGATGCGCCACCTCCGCTGGCGCGACTACTCGGTGGTCATGCAGAGCGCCATGAACGCGCTCAACCCGGTGATGACGATCGAGGAGCAGCTCGGCGATGCGATCCATGCCCACCTGCGCCTGCCCCACCGCAAGCTGGCGGCCCGATCCGCGGAGCTGCTGCGCGTGGTCGGCATCGACCCGGTGCACCTGCACAGCTATCCGCACCAGCTCAGCGGGGGCATGCGGCAGCGGGCGATGATCGCGATGGCGCTCGCGCTGACTCCGGACCTCGTGATCATGGACGAGCCGACGTCCGCGCTCGACGTCGTCGCCCAGCGCTCGCTGATGGTGAAGATCAAGCAGCTGCAGCGCGAGTTCGGCTTCGCGTGCATCTTCGTCACCCACGACATGTCCCTGGTCAGCCATTTCTCCGACCGGCTGGCGGTCATGTACGCGGGTCAGGTTGTCGAGATCGGCGCCACGCGCCAGGTCTTCACCGACCCCAAGCATCCGTACACGGTCGGCCTCATGAAGTCGTTCCCTTCCATCTCAGGCCCGCTGCTGCCGCTCACCGGCATCGCGGGCAGCCCACCTGACCTGGCCCGCCCTCCCTCCGGCTGCCGCTTTCACCCGCGATGCCCGCGGGCCTTCGAGCGCTGCCCGGGCGAGGAGCCTGATCTCTACGCGCGGGAGCAGGACCTCGTGCGCTGCTTCCTGTTCGACACGTGACGATCGCCGACCTGCCGGCACGGCCGCGGGACGCGTCGCCGGTGGAGCTGCTGCGCACAGTCGGCCTGACCAAGCATTTTCGCCTCGGCGGATTCCTCTCCAGGCGCTACCTGCACGCGGTCGACGACATCGACCTGACGATCCACGAAGACGAGATCGTCGCCCTCGTCGGCGAAAGCGGCAGCGGCAAGAGCACGATCGCCCGCCTGATCGCGAGGGTCTACAAGCCCACCAGCGGCGATATCCTCCACCGCGGCCGCTCCCTCAGCGGGCTGCGCTCCCGGCGGGAGGTGCTCGGGTACCGGGGCAGGGTGCCCATGGTCTTCCAGGATCCGTACGGGTCGCTGAGCCCCGTGTACCGGGTCTCGCACGGGATCATGCGCGCGCTCCGGCTCCACCGTCCCGACCTCAGCGCACGCGGCCGCCGGGACGAGGCCGAGCGCCTGCTCGACTCGGTGGGCCTCCAGCCCGCCCCCGACTTCCTCGGCAAATACCCGTACCAGCTGAGCGGGGGGCAGCGCCAGAGGATCGGCTTCGCCCAGGCGCTGGCCTGCCGGCCGGAGCTGATCCTGGCCGACGAGCCCGTGTCGATGCTCGACGTCTCGGTGCGCATCGGCATCCTGAACCTGATGGCCTCGCTCCGCCGGCGCGAGAGGATCTCGTTCCTCTACATCACCCACGACATCGCCAGCGCGCGCTACGTCGCCGACCGCCTGGTCGTGATGTATGCCGGCCACGTCGCGGAGAGCGGACCCGTCGAAGACGTGCTGGCGCACCCCAAGCATCCATACACCCAGCTCCTGCTGTCGGCCGTGCCCGATCCTCGCGCGCCGATCTCCGTGCCCGCGACGGCCGTCGTGCAGGAACCGCCGCGCGTGGTCGACCCTGGCGAAGGCTGCCGCTTCCGGGCCCGCTGCCCGTACGCCGTCGACGAGTGCTCCCGTGTCACGCCGCGCCTGCGCCCCCTGCGGCCCGACCACCTGGCCGCCTGCCACGTCGCGACGTCCGACCTCGAGAGTGCACAGATGGATAAGGACGCGAAAGCTTCGGGCAGGTAGTCGCGGCCACCATCGGCTCTGGGTTCTTTCGCGCCGGCGCGCGTTCCGGCCCGGTCAAAGGATGGCGGTAGTCGCGGCGTCTGACTGGTTATGTGATTTAGGCGCAGATCGCCAATCAACAAAGGGGGTGCACAACCCAGATGGTTGCTGCTCTAATCGTCCTGGTCCTGCTGCTGCTCATCTTCGGCGGCGGCGGGCTACTGTCAGCCTCACTCCACGTTCTCTGGCTCGTTCTGCTCATCGGCCTCATCCTGTGGGCGATCGGATTCCTGTTCAGCGGATCCGGCGGCGGACGCTGGTATCGCTGGTAACAACGAGCCGGCAATTCGTGAGACGAGCGCCTTGTAGGCGCTCGTCTCGCCTCTGGAGAACCAGCGTCAGGGCCCCGTGCTTCATGATCTCCGCATGCCGCGAACCCTCCTGACCGTGACCGGTAAGACGGCCGCGACCAGGGTCGAGGACATCACGAAGTGCTTCAACGAGAAGCACGAGCAGGGCTTCTGGCTCGACATCGAGGCGCCCGATGACTCCGACTATGACCTCCTGGAGACGACGTTCAACTTCCATCCCCTGACCATCGAGGACATCCGGCACCAGAATCAGAGGCCCAAGGTCGACGAGTACACCGACTACAACTTCGCCGTCCTGTTCGTCGCCGTGCTGAGGGCTGATGAGATCGGCTTGCTCGAGCACCACCTGTTCGTCGGCGCGCACTACCTGATCACGGTCCACCAGGAGCCGTCCCCGGAGCTCAAGGACCTGCAGGACCGCATCCACAAGAGCCCGGAGCTGGCTCATGACAAGCCTTCGTTCCTGACCTATCTCGCCATCGACACTCTCGTCGACGCCACGTTTCCCATCCTCGACAAGCTGGACGACATCGTCGACACTCTCGAGGACGACATCACCGACAGGGCCAGCCGTGAATCGCTGGCACGCATCTACAACCTGAAGCACACCGTGAGCGAGCTCCGCAGGTTTCTCGGCGCACAGAGAGATGTGTTTCAGAAGATGATCACGCACGGCATTCACCTGCAGCAGGACGACATGACCCTCTACTACCGCGACGTCTACGACCACATGGTCCGCCAGTACGAGACCGCGGACGCGCTCCGCGACCTGCTCACCGGCGCGATGGACGTCTACCTCTCGACCGTGTCCAACCGGCTGAACGAGACGACCAAGGCCCTCACGGTGATCGCGAGCCTGTTCCTGCCCTTGAGCTTCCTGACCGGCTTCTACGGCATGAACTTCGCCTACCTGGTGAACGTGCTCGAATCGCCGTACATCGCGTTTGGGCTCGGCGTGTTGACGATGACGATATCGATCGCGATCCAGCTCTACTTCTTCCGGCGTCGCGGCTGGATCTGAAAAGATGAGAGGGAACCCAAATGGTTCCCTCTCATCGCCCGGTCTTGCGACCGGGCTGCTCTCCTTCCGGTATACGGTTGGGACCTGTCCAAGTTGCCACTCGAAGTAACGTTTGGGCGGCAAAGGAGCATAGTCGCGGCCGGGGTGAACCCGGCCGCCAGAGCAACGCTGGATCATTCGAGCCTTCACGCTCGAATTCCTGAGAAAGGGAGGCTTTGATCATGAGCGACTGCTGCTCGCCCAAGGGCTACCGGTGGGTGTTCAGCGAGCGCAGCGCGAGACGCGAAGCGAAGCGTTACCGGCGCAAAGGCCTCGATTCGACGTCGCGCAGGATTCTCGAGCTCTTGAAGGCCCAGGGTGTCGAGGGCCGCACGGTGCTCGAGGTCGGCGGCGGCATCGGCGCCGTCCAGATCGAGCTGCTGAAGGCGGGCGCGACGCGGGCGGTGAGCGTCGAGCTCACGCCGAGCTACGAGGACGTGGCGGGCGACCTGCTCCGGGAGGCGGGTCTCAGCGATCGCGTGGAGCGCCGGGTCCTGGATTTCGCCGAGTCAGCGCCCGAGATCGAGAGCGCAGACATCGTGGTCATGAACCGCGTCATCTGCTGCTACCACGACATGCCGCGGCTCGCGGGCGCCGCCGCCGACCACGCGCAGCACATCCTCGTCATGAGCTACCCGCGGCGCACCTGGTGGACCCGCGCCTTCTTCGGCATGGGCAACTGGATGCTTGCGCTCCTGCGCCGGGAGTTTCACATCTTCGTCCACCCGCCGCAGCAGATCGTGGCGACCGCACGTGCACACGGCCTCGAGCCGGCCGTCAATCAGCCAGGCGCGTTCTGGACCGTGGCCGCTCTCAGGAGACAAACCTCCTGACAAACTCGAGGGAGATCTCCGCGACCTCCTTCCACCCGCTGTCGATCGTCAGCGCGTGGCCGCGGCCCGGGATCTTCTTGATCTCGGTGACCCCGGGATTTCGCTTCTGGCGCCTGTAGGACGCGTTGGCGATCGCCCAGGGGACCGTGTTGTCCTTCTCGCCGTCGAGGATGAGCAGCGGCCCTCGCTCCGGGTTCGTGGTGTCGACCTTGACCTCGGTCCACGGGTTCAGATTGGCCGCCGCAGCCTGGAACAGGGGCTCCCCAGGCGCGGGCACCGCGTACGTCTCGAAGAGCTCTCTGGCCTCCTGCTCGCCGACCGCGTTGGCGAACGCGAAACGGAACTGCTCGTAGGTCAGGGGGACCGCCTTGCTTCGGTTGCCGGGGTTGGAAAGCACGGGCGACGCCGCCTTGAGCGCTGAAAAGGGCAGCGGCAGCACACCGCGAAAGGGCGCGGGGTCGATGGCCACGGAAACGGCGGCCAGGCCGCGGCCCGCGATGATCTGCGTCATCAAGCCGCCGAACGAGTGGCCGATCACGGCCGGCTTCTTCTTCAGCCGGCGGGCGATGCCGGCCATGTAGTCGGCCACGTGGCCCACGGACTTGCCCGCGAACACATCGGGGTGGGCCTTCGCGTCAGCCACCGTCTCCGGGTCGTCGGGCCACCCGGGCTTGACCGCCGAGAAGCCGGCGTCCTCGAACACGGTCGCCCAGCGGTCCCAGCTGCTGGGCAGCAGCCACAGGCCGTGGATGAAAACCACCGGCGTGCGTCCCGATGCGTTGGCGCGCTCGATCTGCTCGGCTTCGTGCGTCGTGATGGCGGTCGGTTCGACAGCTGTCGTGCTCATGGCGCCTCCATGCCTCTGATCCACCCGCTCCGCAACGGCGCGATCGGCGTGATGTAGCCTCAAGCCGGTGAACGACCCGGAGGCCCTCTACCGCCAGACTACGCCCGGATCTCGCGCGCTGCACGAGCAGGCGGTCGCGGTCATGCCCGGGGGCACCACGCGGACCACCACCTTCTTCGACCCCTATCCGCTGTACATCGAGCGCGGCGAAGGCTGCCGCGTGTGGGACGTCGACGGCACCGAGCGGATCGACATGCTCGGCAACTACACCGCGATGATCCTCGGCCACTCGCACCCCAAGATCGTGGAGGCGATTCGAGCTCAGGCGGCGCGGGGCACCGGCTTCGCCGCCGCCAACCCCGTCGAGGTCAGGCTCGCCACGCTGCTGTGCGAGCGCGTGCCGAGCCTGGACGCGGTGCGGTTCTGCAACTCGGGGACCGAGGCCACCATGTTCGCGATGCGCCTGGCGCGCGCGTTCACGGGCCGTCCCAAGATCGCGCGAATGGAAGGCGGCTACCACGGCACCCACGACTACGCCGAGGTCAGCACGCACCCGGCGGCGGATGAAGCGGGACCGCCGGACGCCCCGATCGCGCGCCCCGACTCGAAGGGGACGCCACAGTGGGCGCTCGAGCAGACCGTCGTCCTGCCCTTCAACAACGCCGGCGCCGCCGAGCGAATCATCCGCCGCGAAGCGAGCGAGCTCGCCGCGGTGATCCTGGAGCCGATCATCGGGGCCGGTGGCGTGATCCCGGCCACTCCTGAGTTCCTGCAGGGCATCCGAGGCGTGACCAACGAGCTGGGGATCCTCTTGATCTTCGACGAGGTGATCTCGCTGCGCGTGGCCCCGGGCGGCGCCCAGCAGCTCTACGGGGTCACCCCCGACCTGACGACGTTGGGCAAGATCATCGGCGGCGGGCTGCCCGTCGCCGCGTTCGGCGGCCGCGCGGACGTGATGGAGCTGCTCGACCCGAGGCAGGAGCAAAGCCTGGCCCAGGGCGGCACGTACAACGGCAACCCGCTCGGCATGGCGGCCGGCCTGGCGGCGATGACGGAGCTGACCCCCGACGTGTACGAAGACCTGAACCGCAGGGGCGCGCGCGTGTGCGAGCAGCTGTCCGAGGTTTTCGCGTCGCACCAGGTGGCGGTGCAGGTCAATGCCGCGGGATCGATGTTCGCGCTGCATTTCACAGACCGGCCCGTGGTCGACTACCGGACGATGGCCGCCGCCGACAAGAAGAAGGCGCGGGAGCTTTTTCTCGGGCTCGTCAACCACGGCGTGTTGATGGCGCCCCGCGCCATGGGCGCTCTTTCCACGCCCATGGGCGAAGACGACATCCAGGAGTTCGTGGACGCGGTCGACGTCGTGGTGGCCGAGCTGAAGCCGCGCTGGGTATCCGCCTAGGAACCTTCGCCGCGGCCTGGCGTTACCTCTTAGGTCACCTGATGAAGACTCGCGTCGCCGTCCTTCTGTCGATGGCTGCCCTGGCCGCGTGCGGCGGCTCGCCCACGGCCGAGGTTTCGCCGACGCCCGTGCAGCAATCCCCGGCGCCTTCCGCCTCACCCACCGCCGAGCTCGGACCCGGGGGCATGACGCTGGAGCAGGAGGTCGGTGCGGTGATGATGGTCGGCTTCGAGGGGCCACCCACCGCCGCCATCCTGGCCGACTGGAAGCGGCATCAGTACGGCGGGCTGCTGATCGTCAACTTGAACCGCAACGCGACGACGGCGCCGGGCATGAAGGCCGTCATCGAGCAGGTTCGCGCTGCGTCCCCCAATCGCGTGATCGCGGCGACGGACCAGGAGGGCGGGCAGGTGTGCATCGCCCTGGCCTCGGTGCCCTGCGCCGCGATGCCGGTCGGGCAGGCGCAGACCACCAGCATGGCGACGGCGCTCCGCAACGTCGGGTTCGACCTCGACCTCGGTCCGGTTTCCGACGTGTGCTCCGGCCCCTCCTCGGTGATGTGGGGCCGCTGCTACGGCACCGCGCCGAGCACAGTCGCGAGCTCGGTGGGACCGGTCGTCGACGGCATCCACGCGGCGGGGATGCTCTCCGCCGCCAAGCATTTCCCCGGCCACGGCGACACGACGGTCAGCTCGGAGACGCAGCTGCCAAGGATCGACGCGAGCCTGGCGACGCTGCGCGCCCGTGACTTCCCGCCGTTCGAGGCCGCGATCGCGCACGGGACCGACCTCGTGCTGCTCGGCCACGTGTTCTACCCGGCCATCGACCCGCATCGATCCGCGGACCTCTCGCCGGCGACGGTCGGGCTGCTGCGCACGGACCTCGGCTTCCGGGGAGCCATCCTGTCCGACGACATGGAGATGGGCGCCATCACCGCGAGCACGCCGACGCCTGAGGCCGCGGTCGAGTTCCTCGTCGCAGGTGGCGACATGGTGATGGTCGCGCACCACCTCTCCATCGCCGGCGCGACCTACGACGCGATCCTGAAGGCGGTCCTGTCGGGCCGCCTCCCGCGAGCCCGCCTCGACGAGGCGGTGGTCGCGCTGCAGGCGCTGCCCGGCGGTTAGAAAGGCAGGGTGGCGCCCCGGACCTCATGGTCCAGGGCGCCGGGGGTGGTCAGACGGCGACGGCGGCGCCCACCTCGTTGAGCTTGCCGGTGCGCACGTCGTAGACGAAGCCACGGACGTTCGATTTGTGGGGGACGAAGGGGCTCGCCTTGATGCGGGCGATCGATTGCCGGACGTCATCGTCGAGGTCGCTGAAAGCCTCGAGCGCGAACGCGGGCCGGATGCCGACCTCGGATTCGATCTTCTTCTTCACGTCGTCATCGGTGAAGGTCAGCATGCCGCAGTCCGTGTGGTGGATGAGGACGATCTCCGTCGTGCCCAGCAGGCGCTGCGAGATCGCGAGCGAGCGGATCGCGTCGTCGGTCACCGCGCCACCCGCGTTGCGGATGACGTGGGCATCGCCCTCCTGCAGGCCGAGGATCTTGTGCACGTCGAGACGGGCGTCCATGCACGTCACCACCGCCACGTGCCTGGCCGGCGGCAGCGGAAGGTCGCCCTTCTTGAAGGAGCCGGCGTAGGACTCGTTGTTGCGGACGAGCTCGTCGGTAACGCTCATCGGGAAATGCCTCCAGGTTCGAGTTAGTCAGACCGGACGAAACGAAACGTGTCTCGGGCTAGGCTTAGCCTGGATCCGCCGGCTGCGTGGAGCAGATTCGCGCTGGGCCGAGCTCAGCCGAAGGCGCCGCGAGCACCGGACCGGAGCGCACCACGTAGGTGCGCGAGGACCGGAGCACAAGCGGCAACGCACGGATGAGCCGGTCCAGTAGCGAAGATGCCCGCGCCGATCGGCGGATCCAGGCTAACTACAGAGGCAGGTGCTGCAGCCCGCGTGATCGACCGCGCGTCTCCGCGTGAGGACACAGGCGCGATCAGACCTACGCATGGTTTCGAACACCTTAGCAGGACACACAGGGAGTGTCAGCGTCTCTTCTTTCGGTGGTGAGTCGTCGGAGGCGTCCACGGCTTTTCGATCACAGGCGGTGAATCCGGCGCCGTCCCCGGCAGGTAGTAGTTGTCCCACGCGAAGACCAGGCCGTCCGGCGGTCGGTACCAGTCGGTCGCACCGAGCAGCGGCAGGGCCTGTTCGAGGAACGAATGCCACGCCGGCACGGCGACGTAGTAGCTGTCCGAGCCCTCTGTCATCTTGATCCGCCAGTCGGGGTTGCCCATCCAGACGGCGACCGCGATGCGCGGCGTGTAGCCCACGGTCCACGCGTCGGCGAAGCTGTCCGACGTCCCCGTCTTGACGGCGACCGGCCAGCCCGGGATGGTCAGCATCGAGTTCGCGCCGAACGTCCGGGTGCGGTTGGAGTCGCGAGAGAGCATCGTCGTCACGATGAAGGCGACCCTCGGGTCGATCACCTGCCGGGCGCTGTCCTGGTGGGCGTAGACCGTCTTTGACGCCTGGTCGACGCGCGCGATCGCGAACGGTTCGTGCAGCACGCCCTTCGCCGCGAGGACCGAGGCGCCGGTCGCCATCTGGAGCGGCGTCTCGCCGTATCCGCCCAGGGTCAGAGACGGGCCGAAGTCGGTCGGAGCGTCGTCGTTGGTGAAGGACCCGTCGGCGTGCTGCTGCCACGGCCCGGCGCCCATGATCCGCGCCATCTCGACGACCCCGGGCACGCCCACGCCGAGCTCGACCTTGACGGCCGGGATGTTGAAGGAGTTCCCGAGGCACTCCTGCACCTGGCAGGTGCCGTGATACGTGCCGTCGTAGTTCTGGGGCGCGTAGACGGTCTGGGAGCCGGGGTCGCGGTAGGTGAACGGCTCGTCCTGGATGGGCGTCGTCATCGTGTAGCGGCCGCCGGCGATGGCCGCCGTGTACGTGAAGATCTTCATCGACGAGCCCGGGTTGCGCGGCGGCCAGACTGCCAGGTTGTACTGTCCCCCGTTCGCCTTCGGGTTGGCCGACGAGACCATGGCGATGATCGCGCCGGAAGCAGGGTCGATCGCCACGAGCGCCCCCTGCTGGACGTTGCGCCACGACAGGTTCGCCTGCGTGCTGGAGATCGCCGCCTGGCCGATGCGCTGCAGACGGATGTTGAGCGTGGTGTAGACCTTGAGCGCGCCGCCGTAGGTCTGTCCGGTGCCGAACCTGCCGATCAGCTTCCCCGCCACGTAGTTCACGAAACCCTGGGCGACGATACTGTTGGCCGGCTTGAACATGTGCGCGGGTGGGCTGATGTTCTCCCGGAACGCGGCGTTCGCCTGGGCCTCCGAGATCTTGCCGGACTCGACCATCGCCGCCAGCACATCGTGCTGGCGGTCCCGGGCGGCCGCCCAGTTCAGGAACGGGCTGTACAGCGTCGGGCCCCTGACCAGGCCCGCCAGCATCGACGCCTGCGCGAGGTCCAGGTCGCGCGTCTTCTTGTGGAAATAGATCTGGGATGCGGCGGCGGTCCCGACCGCGCTGTTCCCGAACGAGACGCTGTTCAGGTACATCTCGAGGATCTCTGACTTGGAGTAGCGCCGCTCGACCGCGAACGCCAGCATCGCCTCGGTCACCTTGCGCTGGAGTGTGGGTGATGCATCGAGCAGCCTCATCTTCACGAGCTGCTGGGTGATCGTCGAAGCGCCCTCGACCGTGTCCCGGGACTTGATGTCGACGATGGCGGCTCGCGCGATGCCGCCGGGATCGACGCCCGGCTCCGAATAGAAGTTGCGGTCCTCGACGGCGACCATCGCGTCGGGCAGCGTCGTGCCCATGGCGTCCAGCGGCTCGAAGTAGTGCCGGTAACCCGCGGGATGCAGGTCGGCAAGGACGGTCTTCCGGTCGGACGCGTAGACGATGGTGTCGCCCGGCACGTCCACCGACAGCTGCGAGACGTCCGGGAGCAGCGACGCATATGCGACGTAGGAAGGCGCGATCAGGACAGCGGGCACGGCGAGAGCAAGCAGCGCGGCAACCTGCGCGACGAGTTTTCTACGTCGCCTGGATCGCCACCTGCTCGAGATCTCCGCCGCCGCCTCGGGCGACGGATACGAATACGGTCTCCTAGGAAACCGCTCTAAGTCGCCCATACGGGAATCCGTGCCTGGGTTAGCACATGACCTCGCCCATCAAAGAAAGACAACGCCGCCGGCACGCCGAGTATTGAAACTCCGGCCCGGGACCGCCTCGGGCTCAGTACGGGTGGGCCTGCTCCCAGGCAGCCTGGCAGCCGACGCAGCGGGTCGCCGTCGGAAGCGCCTCCCGGCGTTCGGCCGGGATCTCCCGGCCGCAGTCCGCGCAGCGGCCATCGGCCGTTCCAGCCGTTTCCGCGGGGTCTTCGCGGTGCACGATCCTGTCAATCGCGTCGGCGACCGCCTGTTCGCTGAGCGCCTGGGTGGTGTCGGCGTCTCGAAAGCCCCGGCTCACGTGTCCCAGATTACGTCGAGACGGCCGGATCGGCTCAAACTTTACCCGCTTAACACGGGTCGAATCGGGCGCCGGCGGTGACAGAATCCGGCTCTTAGACACATGGGCCCCAACTCGCTCGGTGCGCTCGCGCGCTTCGGTCTCCTGGCCCTGGTGCCGGTGGTCGCTCTTGGCGTCGTCATCGGCCGCGAGCTCAACGTCGACATCCAGGCGCGCTACGTGGACACCGCCCGGACCAGCGGTACGCTCATCGCCCAGATCGGCGTGCAGCCCCTGCTCAACCGGGAGGAGCTCAGCAACGGCATGAGCCCGGCCCAGATCGCGGAGATCGACGCCAGGCTGCAGGGAGCAGCCCGTCAGGACGTCCAGCGGCTGAAGATCTGGAGCCCGGCCGGCACCATCGTCTATGCGGACTACCACCCGATCATCGGCAAGACCTTCGAGATCGAAGAGGACCTGGCGGAGGCTCTGGAGGGCCACTCCAGCGCGGACATCTCGGACGGGCATGCGCCCGAGAACGCAGGCGACACACTCGTCGGCCCGCTCATCGAGGTCTACGTCCCGATCGTGTTCCCGGGCGAGTCATCGCCCCGCGGGGCGTTCGAGCTCTACCTGCCCTACGGACCTGTGCAGGCGGCCATCAACGATGAGCTGCGCCAGCTCTACATCGTCCTCGCCGCCGGCCTGACGCTGTTCTATGCGTCGATGTTCCCCGTGGCCCTGGTGGCGGACCGGTGGCGGCGGCGCCTGGTGCGCGAGGCGGAGAACACGGCCCTGGCGAACCTCGCCGTGCTCGAGCGGCTGAACAAGCTCAAGAGCGAGTTCCTCACCCGTATCAGCCACCAGTTCAGGACGGCGCTGGTCGGCATCGAAGGGTTCAGCGAATTGATCCGAGATTCGGAGGACCTCGACATCGACAAGGTGAAGGCGTTCGCAGGCGACATCTACGAGGACGCCGAGCGGCTGGACCGGGCTTTCAGCGACATGCTCGAGCTGGACCGGATGGAGGCAGGCCAGTCGAGGCTCGAGCTCGCTCCGATCGAGCTCAACCGGCTGATCGAAGATGCGGTGGGCGAGATGCGCCGTGCGGACCCGGGCCGCGCCGTCGCGCTCGCGCTCGACCCCGCGCTGCGGACGGTGCCGGCCGACCGCGACAAGATTTCGCAGCTCTTGTCGATCCTGGTCGGCAACGCGATGAAGTACTCACCGGCCGGCAGCGAGCTGGCAGTGCGGAGTGAGCTCGAGTCCGACCACGTCACCGTGACCGTCAAGGACCGCGGGCCGGGCATGCCTGCCGATTTCGACAACGGCCTTTTCGTGGGCTACCGCCGGAACGCCGTCGGGTCAGGGAACGGCGTCGATCCAGGGACGGGCTTCGGGCTGCCCATCGCGCGCCAGATCGTCGAGATGCACGGAGGCCGGATCTGGTTCGACAGCAGGCCAGGCGAGGGCTCGGAGTTCCACTTCACCGTGCCACTCAACGTCACGCCATCTCGCCGGATGAGGGCCGTGGTCCGACCCTAGCGCCTCGGTGGTGCCGGGCCATTTCAGCTGTCGAGCTGGACCCGCACGTAGTCGAGGAACTGGTTGCGGCCGGCGTCGTTCTCGAACATCCGGAAAGAGAACAGCTGCGCCTCGGCCACATCTCGGCGCCGCGAGATGCGCCGGCTCGGCACATCTTGAGCAGGGTTACCAGCAATCGGGGCCGCGGCCGCCGCCGGCCGTTGCCAGGTTAGACATGTCATTCGACCCCGACGCGCTGCGACTCGTCCGACGCTGCGCTCTAGAGCTACCGACCAGTCCCTGAAAGCGCCTCGAGCATGACTTCGCGCAACCGCGCCTGGTCGGCCGGGGCCAGCCGGCGGAAGGCCGCGGGCGGCTCGAGCAGCCGGTTGATCAGCCGCTTGCGGAGAGCGGCGCCGCGAGGCGTGACCGTGAGGACGTTGATCCGCCGGTCGGCGGGGTTGGGACGCCGGACCACGAGGCCCGCCTGCTCGAGGCGGTCCGTCGGGTCGACCACGGTCGAGGGATTGCACTTGAGCCGCGCGGCGAGCTCCTTCTGGGAGATCGGCGCCCGGGGGTCGAGCTGGACCAGCGCCCAAACCGAGACCGGGGACAGGCCGGCTGCAGCGGCCTCCTCGTTGAGCCGCTGCTCCCAGCCGGCCAGGGACTGGACCAGGAGTCCCCAGAGCTCCTGCGCGGCGGAGGTGTAGCGGTGCCCTGGCACCAGGTCGTCGACCACGGCCGGAGTCTACCGCTGGAAGTGGCAATTGAAGCTAAGGGAAATAAGTGGAGACTCCAACCGATTGGCAGTGGGTAGCTGTCTCCAGAGCTGACACAAGGGGGTTTGACGCCATGGCGTGGAAGTTCGATCCGATGCACACACAAGTTGAGTTCTCGGCCAAGCACCTGGGCATGATGACCGTGCGCGGACATTTTGCCGAGGTCACCGCGGGCGGCACGATCGACCCCGACCATCCCGAGCGGAACTCGGTCGAGGCGACCATCAACGCCTCCAGCATCCGCACCCACAACGAGCAGCGCGACAAAGACCTGCGCTCCTCGACGTTCCTGGAGATCGACAAGTACCCGACCATCAAGTTCAGAAGCACCAGGGTCGAGCACGCCGGAGGCGACCGCTACCGGGTGACGGGTGACCTGACCATCAAGGCCATCACCAAGCCTGTGACGCTGGACGTGGTCAAGTACGGCGAGTTCAACGACCCGGCGATGGGCCACCGCATCGGCTACGCGGCCCAGACCCAGGTCAACCGCAAGGAGTTCGGCATGCGCTTCGACGCCATGCTGGACGGCAAGTTCATCGTCAGCGACGAGATCCAGATCAACATCGAGGGCGAGATCCTCGAGACCGCCGAGGTGCCCACGGGCGCCGGATCGGCTCGAGACCAGCAAACGTCGGCCTGACGGGCTTCCTGGCCCCGCCGGCGCCTGCGGTCGCGTGGTATCAAAGAGTCACCCGTGGGCAGGATCGTCACCTTCACGAGCGTGACGCTCGACGGCGTGATGCAGGCGCCCGGCCGCGCCGACGAGGACACGCGCACCGGCTTTAAGCACGGTGGCTGGGCCGCTCGCTATGCCGATGCGGTCAGCGCCGGTTTCGCCGGAGAGAGCATGGGCCGCACAGGTGGACTGCTGCTGGGCCGGCGAACATACGAGGACTTCTTCTCGTTCTGGCCCAAGCAGAAGGACAACATGTTCACCGATGCTTTGAACAATCAGCAGAAGTACGTTGTCTCGAACACGCTGAAGGAGCCGCTCGAGTGGAAGAACTCGACCCTGCTCAAAGGTGACCCGATGGAGGCTGTGCGAAGGTTGCGCGCCGGCTCTGAGGACAACCTGGTCGTGCTTGGAAGCGGGCAGCTGGTGCGCTCCCTGCTCCGCCACGACCTGGTTGACGAGTACGTGTTGCTGATCCACCCCCTCGTCCTCGGATCTGGGACTCGCCTCTTCGCGGACGGCGGCACGAAGGCCGACCTGACGCTGCAGGGCGTCAAGCCGACGACGACGGGCGTCCTGATCGCGACCTACCGGCCAGTTCGCGGCTCAACCGCCGGAACGGGGTCGTCAATCGTTCCCTAGAGAGGCGAGCTCGTCCCGGTTGGGAGGGAGATCATTCATGGAGATTCGGCTGCCTCGCGGCAAGGGACCCACGGTCACGATGCTCGGCGCCGTGGCATTGGGCGCGTTCTTGGCGGGGGCCGGCCCGCAGCTGCCCGGTCTGTTGGATCGCCCGGCATGCGGCGAAAAGGTGATGCAGGCCGTCGCCACCGAAGAGCCGGTCAACGGGAGCTACGCGTGCTTCGACACCAACCTGCAGGCCGGCCTCAGCTCCGCGGGCATCGACTCGGACGTGGCGTTCGCGGCGAGGATCGGACATGCTGGGAGCTACCACTACCTGCAAAAGACCGAGGACGGCGGCTACGTGTACGAGTACGACCGGACGGTCTCGGGACACAACCAGGTCCAGGCCGCGATCAAGGCGCTGAAGAACCGCGACGTCCTGGGCGCGTGGGCCGAGATCACAGGCCAGACGCAGAAGTCGAGCAGCAAGGTCTACACGCTGTACTTCGACGGGGAAGGCAAGGTCACCGCCGTCGTCTGACGGGCGGTCACGCGGGGGTCCCGCCGGGCGATCTAACATTCCACGCGCATGACCTCGACTCGCGCCCGGACGCTGATCGTGACCGCTGCAGTGGGAATCCTCGCGGGCGGGGCGGTGGCGCTTTTCGCCTTCCTGCTGGCTCGATACGGGCCATCGAGCGACGGCTGGTCGTTCCGCGGCAACGGCGCCATCTCCGCCTACACGCTCGCCCCCGTCCTCCTTGCCGCGGGGTGGACGGCGCTCGTCATGCGCGCGCGGTCGAGCGCGTCCTGGCTGCAGGTCGGGTTGGGCGCCGGCGCGGTGGGGCTTCTCATCGCCCTTGCGGATGCCGCACTGCTGCCCCTGTTCGGCACCGGCGCCGACGCGGCGCTTGGCACCGTCTTGCTGATCGCGCTGGTCGCCTGGATCGCCGTCGCGCCAGCGCTGGCGGCCTTGATCCCGGTGGCCAACGCGTCGGGCGCCGCGGTCGGCATCCACATCGCGGCCGGCGCGCTCTGGCCGGTCGCGCTGCTCGCCGGACTCGTTGTCGTGGGGTTGGTGATTCCCGCCGGGTCATAGCCCAAAATTCACCCCGAAGTGGGTGTGGAATCCGCGTCGATCGCCGTCGGTGCGGTGGTTGTTGCCGTCATGGCCTGGGTGGCCCTCGCCTACAACGGACTGGTCCGCCGGCGCAATCGCGTCGACTCGACGTGGAGCGACGTCGACGTCCTGCTCCGGCGCCGCCACGACCTGGTGCCCAACCTGGTGGCGACAGTCAGCGGATATGCAGGTCACGAGGCGGCGGTGCTGCGTGGGGTGGCGGACGCAAGGGCGGCCGCGCTGGCGGCGTCGGGCCCCGCCGCCAGGGGTCAGGCGGAGTCCAACCTGGCTTCCAACATGCGCTCGGTCCTGGCGGTCGCCGAGGCCTACCCGAACCTCAAGGCCAGCACAGCGTTCGTCGAGCTGCAGCAGCAGCTCACCGCGACGGAGGATGGCCTCGAGCACGCGCGCCAGTTCTACAACGACTCCGTGTACGGCTACATCAACGCCACGCAGACGCTTCCGACAAGCCTGGTCGCGGCACTCTTCGGCTTTCGACCGCGCCAGTTCTTCCAGGCGGCCGCGACGGAGCGAGCGGCGGTCACCGTCCGCCCGTGAACGCCTCCGACCTGATGGTCACGGCGAGCTTTGCCTGCTCCCTGGCTTTCTTCGCGCTCGCAGGTGTGGTTTACGTCCTGCGGCGGCCCCAACCCGCACCGGTGCTGCCCGCGATGTCCGATCTCGGGTCGGACTCCCCGGCGGTCGCCAACCTCCTGGCCAACGGAGGCCGCCTCACGCCGGAGGCGGTGCCCGCCACCCTCTTCGACCTGGCGGCCCGCCGCGCGGTGAAGATCGAGGAACCGGAGCCCGGCGAGTACGCGTGTCGCCTGGGACAGGCGCCGTCGGGAGTCCTCACGGCCTACGAGTCGCGCGTGCTCGCGCTGCTGCGCAAGAAGGCTTCCGGCGGAGTGGTGCCCGCGAAGGCGCTGACCGCCGGCCCGTCCGACGAGGCGAAGGGCTGGATGAAGGCCTTCCGCAAGGAGGTCGTCAGCGAAGCCAACGCCGCCGGCAAGTGCGAGCCGCGCTGGCCGCGGCCCGTCCTCACGGTGATGGGCGCACTGGTCCTCGGCGCTCTCCTCCTCGCGGTCTACGGCGGCAATGAGGACGATTCGCTGACCTGGCCGCAGGCGATCGCCGCCGGGATCGCGATCGCAGCCCTTCTCGTGATGGGCCAGGCGTTCACCGAGGAAACGGAGATGGTGACCCGCGCCGGCCTGGCTGCCCAGGGCCGCTGGCTGTCGCTACGCAAGTACCTGCACGGCGACGAGATCTTCCCCACTCTGCCTCCGACGGCGGTCGCAGTCCGCGAGCGCTATCTCGCTTACGGCGCCGCGCTTGGCGTCGCCGCAGCGGCGGTGCGCGCCATCCCCATGGGAGCGGAAAGCGACCGCTGGGCGTGGACCCGTTACGGCGGGGAGTGGCGGCAGGTGAGAGTGTCGTACCCCCAGCGCTGGCCGCCGGCCTGGGGCTCGGCGCCGTGGGCGCTCACGTGGACCGGGTTGTGGATGGCCGGATTCGGCGCTCTGGTCCTGTGGGTCACGACGCAGGTCATGCCCGACCTCGAATTCGGCCCTGATGCGGACCGGGTCATGCGTTACGTGAGCCTGGGGTTCGTCCTGATCATCCTCGCCGGCGCGGCGGCGGTCGGCCTTGGACTGCTGATCCTCTGCGCATCGGTGGCAGCGCTGGTCACCACCAGGACCGTGACCGGAGAGGCCATCCGCGTGCGTCGCTTTGGCGACGAGGAGGGGGCCCGCCACTACCTCGCCGTCTACAGCGGAAAGGGCGATCGGGTGCGCGCGTGGTCGGTGAGGCCTGAGCTCTATCCGTCGCTGCGGGAGTACACGACAGTCACCGTGGCGATCGCGCCGCTGACCGGCTACGTTCGCTCGGTGAAGCCGGCGTAAGCCGTCCGGGTGTCGACCTCTTCGACCTTCACGCCGCGCCAGAAGGCGATCCTGTCCCTGACCAACTCGGCTGCCTCGCTCGGCTCCGGGTAGTACCACGCCGCGTCCCGGTTGACCTTGCCGTCGACCACGACGTCGTAATAGCTGGCCACACCCTTCCAGTGACACGTGGTGTGCGTGTCGCTCGGCCGAAGGTACTCGCGGCGGACGTCGGCGGCCGGGAAGTACTGGTTGCCCTCCACGCCCGTCGTGCTTGAGCTCTCGGCGATCACGGCATCGTTCCACGAGGCCCGGAACCGTCTTGCTGCTGCCATGCCGCGCACTTTACGACGTTAACCTCTGGCCATGGTGCGAGAGGAGCTCGTCCCAGGCGCGCGAAACGCGGTCCGAACGTGCCTCAACATCGGCGACGGCGATCGCGTCTGCATCATCCGCGACCGCCCTCGGGCCGAGATCGCCGAGGCCATCGAGCGCGAGGTCGTCGAGACCGGTGCGCCGGTGCGCGTGTGGACGATGGAGGACGTCATCCACCGCCCGGCGACGGAATTTCCGCGCTCGCTCGCGGAGGAGATCCTGCAGTTTCGACCCACAGCGTCTTTCTTCATCGGCACCGGCATGAAAGGCGAGCTGGCGTTTCGCAGACCGATGCTGCACCTCCTGGCGGACCAGCTGCGGTGCCGGCACGGCCACATGATCGGGATCGACGAACTGCTGATGACCGACGGCATGACGGCCGACTACGACGAGGTCTACAGGGTCACGCGCAAGGTCTGGGAGATCGTCCGCCAGGCGCGCACCATCGAAGTGCAGACCGCGTTGGGCACCGACCTGGTCGCCAGCTTCTCGCCCGCGCTCAAGTGGATCCCGTGCGACGGGCGCTACTGGGAGCAGGGGCACTGGGGAAACCTGCCTGAGGGCGAGACGTACACGTGTCCGCAGTCGGTCGACGGCGTGATGGCGGCCGAAGAGCTGGGTGATTGGTTCACCGAGAAGTACGGGCCCTTCTCGTCGCCGCTGCGGATCGCGATCAAGGCCGGACGGATCGTCTCGCTCGAGAGCCCGGACGCCGCGATTCTCCGCGACGCTCGCGAGTACACGAGCCAGCATCCCAACTCCGACCGCGTCGGCGAGTTTGCGATCGGCACCAACATCGGCCTCCGCCGCATCGTCGGCAACTTCCTCCAGGACGAGAAGTTCCCTGGCGTGCACATCGCGTTTGGCGATCCCTATGGATTCGAGACCGGCGCCGACTGGGAATGCCCGTCGCACGTTGACGCCCTCGCCTCGCACGCCACCGTCACCGTCGACGGGAGGCAGATCATGGCGAACGGCCGCTTCCTGATCTGAGCTTCAGCCAGGGGCGTTGAGGGAGCGCCAGCCGGCGCGGCGGTTGAAGAGGCTGCGCCGGTATTCGAGGCGCCGAAGGACGCTCCGGCGATCATGCGTGCGAGCACGTCCCGCCCGCCCTCGGACAGCGCCGGCCTGGGGCGCACCTGACCTGCGGTCGTCGCCGCGCCGGTCGGCCCCAGATCGCCGTGTCGAAAGTCTTCTCTCGTGCCGCATCGTCATCTCCTTCGCCGGCGCGACACCGGCTCGGGATCACGCGTGGGCTGAGCAGGGAAGTGCTGAGGAGCTCAGCCTCCCCTGATTACGAAACGTCTAAGGGGCTGATATTCCCCGCCTAGTGGACTGTGACGGTCGGATGTGGAGCAGGCCGAAGGCCCGAAGGCCAGCGTTCCAGGCGGCCGGTGCGAAGGCGCGGGTGGCGCAACGACGACCCCATCTCAAGATGGGTGAGGAGGCGCGCCGGGCCCCGCAACCACTAGTACGAGCGTCGGGGTCCGACGGCGCGGCGCCGCTCCCACAGCAGCATCGCCGCGAGCGCGATCAGCACGAGCAGGAAGGGCACCAGGAGCGGGGCCAGCGTCGCGGCAAGGGAAAGCACGGCCGACGTTGCATCTTCGATCAGGGACAGGGGCGGACCCAGGAAAGCCAGGTTGACCACCGGTCGGACGGCCGCCCTCGTCACGTGGACGGTGCCCGCGATCGCGCCCCCGGCGAGCAGGCTGACCAGCACGCTCAGGCCCGAATCCATGGAGGTGATGGTCCCGGTCTGGCTCGCGAAGAGGATGGCGCCGGCCGCCGCCGCCACGGGCAGCATCACGGCGTGTCCCACCGAGTCGAGCGCCGGCACTTTGTCGATCGCAAACTCGACCGCCGCCAGCACGATCAGCCCGTAGAAAGCGACGTCCGACTGCAGCGCGTCGTAGGACGGGGCAAGGTGGATGAGGCCCAGGCGCGCGAGCAGGCTGACGATCAGCAGCGGCAGCGTGGCGTTGAGGCCGGTCGCCCCGGCCAGGCCGAAGGCTGCCGGAATCTGCAGCAGCGCGGGGTTCATCCCAACGTCGTTTCTACCACGAATCGCGCGCCCCGCTCAACCCTGCTAAGCGCGGTAGGGCGACGGCGCTCCCGGTGGTAGGTACGGCCTGGGGTCGATGGGCTTCTGCCCGATCCGCAGCTCGAAGTGCAGGTGCGGTCCCGTCGAGTTGCCCGTCGAGCCCTCGAGGCCGACCGGCGTGCCCTGCGTCACGTGCTGACCGGCCTTGACCAGGATCGAGGACAGGTGGCCGTACAGGGTGTTCAGCCCACCCGCGTGCGCGATGACGACATAGTTGCCGTAGCCGCTGCCCGTCCTTCCGACGAGCGCCACGACCCCGTCGTCGGCCGCGTACACGGCTGATCCGAACGGCTCCACGAGGTCGATGCCGGTGTGGAAGTGCGGATAGCTGCCGTAAGGAGGCTCGAACCAGTACGTGGACGGCCCGAACGGTTGCGAGATCTGTGCGTGCGGCTCCGGCCAGATGAACCGATACCGGGTCGAATGACCGTCGCTGGTCGGAATCTGCCCAACGTCGTTTGACTCCTGCCAGAGCTGCATCTGCGTCCAGACGGACTGCATCGCCGCCGCGATGATCTCGTCCTGCTGCTGCTGCAGCATGTCCGTCACGGCCTGCGCCAGCTGGGTCGACTGCCACCGCAGAAGCGCCAGCTCGGAGCGCGTCTCGCGGATCTTCTCGTCCAGCTGCGCCATCGACTTCTGCTGCTGCGCCTGCAGCTTCTTGAGCTTGGCGAGCTGCACGGCGAGCTCGTCACGCTGCTCGACCTGGTCGTCGCGTGCAGCCTTCTCGACCTCCTCCTCGAGCTCGAGCTGCGCGAGATCACCGGCCAGCGACTTCTTCAGGTCGGCCGCACGCGATCCCGCCACGTTGAGGTCGGCGACTCGGGTGAAGAGGTCGCTGAGGCTCTTCGCCTGGGCGAGGACCAGCAGGGCCGACGTGGGCGACTCGTACACGCTTCGCGCGAGCTGGCGGATCTGGGCGCGCTCGGTGTCGATCCGCCGCGACAGGAAGTCCTGGCGCTGCTGGGCGGCCGCGATCTGGGCGTCGAGGTCGGCGATCTTCGCCTCGACGGCGTCGATCTTGGCCTGGACGTCGTGCTGCTGGAGGGCGTTGGTGTGGAGCGACTGGCGGAGCTGCTGCTGGGCGGCCAGCGCGTCAGCCAGGTTGCTGCCGAGCTGTGCCCGGATCTGGGCGATGATCGCAAGCTGCTGCTGCGGGTTGGTCGGGGTGCTGTCCGCGGTCGCCGCCTGGTGGACGCCTCCCAGCACCATGAACGACAGCGCCAGGGCCATGAACCACCGCCTCACGATTCCATGTGCCTCCGCAGGCTGAGCACCGACGACCCCGAGCCGAGGCCGAGGCCGACGCCGAGGACGATCCCGGCGGTGATCGCCGCGACCGTCGAGGTGACCCCGGGCGCGAACTGCGTGAAGGAGCTCGACGCCCCCGCCATGCCCGCCATCGCCAGGCCGAAGGTGACCAGGCCGGCGACCGCGCCGGCCAGCGCGCCGGTGATCGCACCCTCGACGATGAATGGGCCGCGCACCATCCAGTGCGGTGCGCCCACCAGCTGCATGACGGTGATCTCGTCGCGCCGCGCGTGGATCGCGGCCTTGATGCTGTTCATGGTCACGGTGACCGCCACGAACCCGAGCAGGCCCACAAAGGCAAACCCGGCGACCGCGATTCCGAACATGAGCGCCTGGAGGCGCTGATAGGCGCCCCTGTCGTACGAGGTCGGATAGAGCGGGTCGACGACGCCCTCGTTGTGGACCAGGGAGTCGATCGCGCCGACGTCGTTGATGCTCTTCACCTGGACGTCGAGGCTGGCCGGAAAGGGGTTGCTCTCGCTGGCGTTGGCGAGCTCCGGCAGCCCGGGGATGGTCTGCGCCCTCGCGAAGGCCTGGTCCTTGGACACGTACGTGACCCCGGCCACGCGGGGATCGGCCGCGAGGCGGTTCCACAGAACGATGACGTCCGGCTCGGCGGCGTCGTCGCGGAGGTAGACGTGCAGCAGGGAGGCCTCCCTGGCCTGCACCTGCTCGAGGTTGTGGAGGGCAAACCCGGCCAGCCCGACGAGGCCCGACATGAAGAGCAGCAGCGTCATCGAGCCCAGCGCAGGCGCCGTGCTGCCCAAGTTGCGGACCCAGCTTCGGGCTGCGCCGCCGAAGACGTAGCGCAGCAGGTTGGCGGCCACGACCAGGATCACCCGGCGCCGCCTGAAGCGCGCTTTCACGACAACGCCAGCCAAGCCATCCTCCCTGTCTGCCCCTCGGGTTGGTCGCGGACCAGCCGGCCCTCGACCAGGGTCACGACCCGGCGCTGGTGGCGCGTCACGATCTCGATGTTGTGGGTCGCGACGAGCACGGCGGTGCCCCAGGCGGCGATGTCCTCGAACAGGTCCATGATCTCGAGCCCGGTTTCCTGGTCGAGGTTGCCGGTGGGCTCGTCGGCGATCAGGACAGCCGGCTGGGCGACCACCGCCCGGGCGATGGCGACGCGCTGCTGCTGGCCGCCGGAAAGCTCGTTGGGGAATGCGCTCGCCCGGTTGCCCAGGCCGACCGCATCGAGGGCGTCGAGCGAGCGCTCCCTGGCCTCCTCGTCGGAGACGCGCAGGTCGACGACCTGGAGCCCGAACGCGACGTTCTCGAGCGCGGTCAGCCGCGGAAGCAGCTTGTAGTCCTGGAAGACGACGCCGACCCGGCGGCGCAGGCCGGCGACGCGTGACGCCTTGATCCGGTGGGCGTCGATGCCGTCCACCCATACCTCACCCGAGGTCGGCCGGATCTCCCGGTTGATCAGCCTCAAGAGGGTCGTCTTGCCCGCGCCGCTCGGGCCGACGAGGAACGTCAGCTTTCCGGCCTCGAGGGCCAGGTCGACCTGGTCGAGGGCGAGCCGGGACCCATAGCTTCGGCTCACCCCAACGAGCTCGACGATCGGCGGGCGATCGGCAAGGATTGGGCGCACTTCTCCGACTGTGGATAACGGGGGAGGCGCTCGAATCCGGCGCGTTTCTGCAAAGACGCGCGAGGTCAGACGGTGGGGGGACCCAGGCCTCCGTCGGGCACAGGCACGGCTTCGTCGTCGCCGGGCCATGACGGCGTTGTGAAGCAAAGGAACCGTAGGGGCTCGACGAGGCCGGCGCGGAACTGGAAATCCCAGCCGGTGGGAATGGTCACCGTCGAGCCGGGCGTGACGCGGCGGACGCCCCCAGTCGAGCCGTCGGGTGACCGCAGCCAGACGTCGCCCGCGCCGGCGAGGAAGTACCACATCTCTTCGACCGTCCGGTGGCGCACCGGGCGGCTGGTCTGCCCGGCCGCGAGGACGACCTCGACCAGGCTGGCGCGCTGCGCGTCGACGACGCGGTAGTAGATCGCCGAGCCGTCGGGTGCGGTCGCGTCCGGACCGTCAGCCACCGCAGACCGGGCCGCTGTAGAACCAGGGGAGGCAGAGGCCGGGCCACACCGCCGCCCACAGCGTGAGCAGTCCGACGAACGCCAGCCCCGCCATCCACAGCGTGCCGGTGATGGGGTTTCGCTTGGGGACCGGCCAGGAAGCCCAGCCCAGGCGTCGCGCGAGCCTGGGTCCAAGCTGCGCGTCGAGAAGCGGCCAGAACACGAGGCCGAGGACCAGTGCCAGCGGGACGGCGATCGAGGTGACGAGCGCGGGCCCGAGCTTGACGAACTGGAAGAGCGAGAGGAAGTACCACTCGGGTCGCGGGTTGATCGCCAGGCGTGGGTCGGCGGCGGGGCCGGGCTCGAGGACGGCCCCGCCCAGCACCGCGAGCAGGCCCAGGGTCACCAGGACGGCCATGCCCAGGATCGGATATGGCCAGATGTGGTCGGGGAAGTATGGATGGGTCTTGTCTTCGGGCATGTCGTCGGTGACGTGGCGGCCGACCGGACCGAAGAGCAGACCGAGCAGGGCGTACAGCGCCAGGAACGGGTTCGGCGCCTGCCTCGGCGTCATGACGCGGGCTCCGAGGGACCCTGCCATCTGGCGATGCGGAAGTGGAGGTAGAGAAGGAGGCTGATCACCGCCGGAAGGAGGAAAACGTGGGCCATGAAAAAGCGGAGCAGCGTCGCCGGTCCGACGAGGGGTCCGCCCTGGAGCACGAACTTGATGAACCCGCTGACGCCGTCGGGCAGCACCGAGGTTCCCGACGCGATCGAGAGCTCGCGGCCCCGGGAGAGGTAAGAGTTGGCGTCCCACGGCAGCAGAGATCCGGTGAAGCTGAAGAGGACGATGACCAGGAAAACGGCCACGCCGATCATCCAGTTCAGCTCGCGGGGGGCGCGGTAGCCCCCGTTCCAGAACACGAAGGTCATGTGCAGGAGGGCCACGACCAGGAGCATGTTGGCGCCCCAGAAGTGGACGCCCCTGATCAGCCAGCCCAGGTAGGCGGTGTGCTGGATGAAGACGACGCTCGTGTAGGCGGGCGCCGGGTTGCCCGATCCGTCCGGGACGTAGTAGATGCCGAGGAGAAACCCGGTCACGAACTCGATGGCGATCAGCATCGCGGCGATGCCGCCGAGGTAGCGGTAGAGGGCGGTCGCGTAGTTGGGCACACGCCGGTAGAGCTCTCCGTCGACGGCATCGACGAACGGGAAGCGTTCGTCGAGCCAGCCGGCGATTCCTCGTCGCGTCCCCGGCTCCACGGTCAGCCCCACGACTTCAGTCTGCCGGGGCGCGCCTCCAGACCTTTGGTCCATGACCCTCCCCTACCGGAACAGGACTGTCTGGCGAGTCCATCCATCAAATGATTGATTAGGCTGGACCGCTGCCTGGCCCCGCTTCTCGATTGTGCGACGATCAGGTGAGCACCGGCGGGTTTATCTGGAGGAAAGCGATGCCTGAATTCATGGACGTCCACGAAGGTATGCAGGGCATCACGCCCGAAGGACTGGCCGAAGCGCACCAGGCCGACCTCGACATCCAGGACTCGGAAGGCGTGAACTTCAAGCACGCGTGGGCCGATCCTGTGACCGGAAAGGTCTTCTGCCTTTCCGAGGCTCCCAACGCCGAGGCCGTCAAGCGCATCCACGAGCGCGCCGGCCACCCCACCGACCAGGTCTTCGAGGTCCCGGTCCAGGCCTAGAGCAACACCCGTTCTGGCGCCCACCCGAAAGGCGCAGCGGCTGCGCCAAACTGGCGTTGATGGCTGCAACAAGAGTCGCCGTGCTCACGCGCGAGTATCCGCCCGAGGTCTACGGAGGCGCCGGCACGCACGTCGAGTACCTGGTCCGCAACATGCGCCGGCTCACCGACGTGTCAGTGCATTGCTGGGGCGCTCCACGGGATGAGAGTGACGTGTTCAGCCATCAACCCTGGTCTGCTCTGTCCGAGCCGAAGCCCGAGTCTGCCGCGCTGCAGGCCATGTCGATCAATCTCGCGATGGCCGCAGCGGTCAAAGACGCGGACATCGTGCACAGCCACACGTGGTACGCGAACCTCGGCGGTCATCTCGCCAGGCTGATGTGGTCGATTCCGCACGTGTTGACCGTGCACAGCCTGGAGCCGCTGCGGCCGTGGAAGGCGGAGCAGCTCGGTGGCGGCTATGCGCTGTCGATGTTCTGCGAGCGGACCGCCATCGAGGCGGTGGACGGCGTGATCGCCGTCTCGAGCGCGGTCCGCCAGGACGTGATCGACTGCTATCCCAACGTGGATCCCGGCCGCATCCACGTCATCCACAACGGCATCGACCCCGAGATCTACGGGCCTCAGCCATCGGCCGAGGCACTGTCGCGGCTGGGCGTCGACGCGAACCGCCCTTTCGCGTTCTTCAACGGCCGGATCACCAGGCAGAAGGGATTGCCGCTGCTGCTGGCCGCCGCGCTCGACCTCGATCCTCGATACCAGCTGGTCGTCGTCGCGAGCTCGCCCGACACCGCCGAGATCGGCGCGGAGGTCGACGCGCTGGCCGAACGAGTCCGCAAGGAGCGTGGGAACCTGGTCTGGATCAATCGCTTCCTGCCCCGCGAGGACCTGATCCACCTGCACACCGGCGCGACCGTGTTCGTGTGCCCATCGATCTATGAGCCCTTCGGCCTGGTGGTCCTGGAAGCGATGGCCTGTGAAACGGCGGTGGTGGCGTCCCGCGTGGGCGGGATTCCGGAGATCGTGGTCGAGGGCGAGACGGGATTCCTCGTCGATTACGACGCCAGCGACCCGGCGGCCTTCAGCGCAGCGCTTGCCGCTCGCATCGGGGAGCTGCTCGATGATCCCGCCCGCGCTTCGGCGATGGGCGAGGCGGGACGGCAGCGCGTGCTCGAACGCTTCGGATGGCCGAGCATCGCATCGCGGACCTTTGAGCTGTACGAGACCCTGCTCTAGGCCGGCGCATCTTCCAGCAGCACCTCCGGCAGGTCGACAGCTCGCGAGCGAAGGTACTCACCCAGGCCCTTGGCCTGGGGATCGATGCGCGTCGACGACGAGACGCCCTCGCCGAGGAGGCCGGCCACGACGAAGTTGAGCGAGCGGAGATTGGGCAGCCGGTGGCGACGGATCTCGAGTGACGCGGTCTCCGGCACCAGCTCCCGGAGGCGGTCGATGCCGAGGAACGCCTCCAGCCACCTGTACCCCTCCTCGCTGCGGGCCCAGACGCCGATGTTCGCGTTGCCTCCCTTGTCGCCGGAACGGGCGCCAAAGACCGAGCCGAGCGGCACGCGTCGCGCCGGACCCAGGTCCGGGAGCTCGCCACCGTGGTGGTCGGGCGCATCATCTTCCGGCCCTTGCCGCGGCGGTTCGAGGACCGGCAGGCGCCGCCCATCCTCGAGGACGACGGTCTGGCTCACCAGCTCGGCGGGCAGCAGCGCCGGCCAGTAGACCCCGTACGCCGTCTCCGACTCGGGCGGCGTCGTCGTGAAGAAGCCGGGATAGCTGGCCAGCGCCAGCTCGATGAGCCTGTTGGAGAACGCCCGGCCGACCTTCGCCGGGTCTCTGTCCTTGACCGTCACCCGAAGCTGGGCGATCGCCTCGGCGTTGCTGGCCGCGTCAGGCCGGTCGCTTCGTATGAGCTGGACGTCGACGTGCTCGAACGCGGACTCGCCGCCCACCGACTCGAACAGCTGCCGGCGGGCCACCTCCGCCTTCGCCTGGATGTCGAGGCCGGTCAGGACGAAAGTCATCGTGTTCCGGTAGCCGCCGAGGTAGTTGATCGAGACCTTGAGCGTGGGCGGCGCGGGCTCACCGCGAACCCCAGACACGCGCACGCGATCGGGGCCCTCCGCCGACAGCTCGATGGTGTCGAACCTCGCGACCACATCGGGGTTCAGATAGCGCGGCCCCTGGATCTCGTACAGGAGCTGGGCGGTCACCGTGCCGATCGAGACCAGCCCCCCGGTGCCTGGGTGCTTGGTGATGACGGCGCTGCCGTCCTCGCTCACCTCCGCGATCGGGAAGCCGAGGTGGCCGACCCCGGGCACCTCCGAAAAGAAGCTGTAGTTGCCGCCCGTGGCCTGGGGGCCGCACTCGATGATGTGACCGGCGACCACGGCGCCGGCCAGGCGGTCCCAGTCGTCGCGCGCCCAGCCGAAGTGCCAGGCGGCTGGGCCGACGACCAGCGAGGCGTCGGTGACGCGCGGGCAGACCACGATGTCCGCCCCGGCGTGCAGAGCCTCGGCGATCCCCCACGCCCCGAGATAGACGTTGGCCGAGACGGGCTCGACGCCGGCCTCGACCAGGGAACGTCCGGAGTCGAGGTGACGGAGCTCGTGGCCCGCCGCCTGCAGCTCGCCCAGGCGCGGCAGCACGTCGTCACCCTCGATGTGGGCGACGCTAGCGCGCAGTCCCAGCCGCTGCAGGAGCTCGCGCAACCTGGTGGCCAGGCCGGCCGGGTTCAGCCCGCCCGCGTTGGCGACGATCTTGACGCCGCGCTCGAGCGCCAGGCCCGCAACGTCCTCCATCTGGCGCAGGAAGGTGGTCGCGTAGCCCGCGTCAGGATCCTTGAGACGCGACTTCCAGAGGATGAGCATCGTCAGCTCGGCCAGGTACTCGCCTGTCAGCACGTCGATCGGTCCGCCCTCGAGCATCTCGCGGGCCGCCGAGAGCCGGTCGCCGTAGAACCCCGAGCAGTTGGCGATCCTGAGCGGCCGGCTCACCGGCGAGCAGCGGCCGGCCGCCGAGGACGACGTTTCAACGCCGCGGTTTCACGCCGGCGGGTCGGGAGGAATCGAGTCGGGCGATCTGTCCGCCTGCGACTCGACGGCGGCGATGTACTCCGCGATTTCGTCTTCCGGGGCTCCCGCGGAGAGCATGTCCCGGACTCGCTTGCGAGTGTCTTTGCGCAGGCTGGAGACGAACTCCTCGACCTGCTCTGCGGTCGCTCCTGCAGGCGGGATCAATCGGTCCACGAAGAGCAATGTACGACCCCGGTCGACCGCACACATAAACACACATAAAGAGGACGCGCGCGAGGAGGCTACATTCCGCTCGTTGCCATCCACCTTCCTGCGGGCGCCCGCCACGTGGCTTTTCGCCGCCGCGTGGCTGCTGGCCGCCGCCTCCCTGTGGCTGCGGGGGCGTCTCGAGGACGTCGCGGCCACCGCCCTCGTCGCGATCATCGTGCTCCTGGGCATCGGCCTCACCCTTGCCGTCACCCCACGTCCGCCCTCGACGCCGCGGCGCAGCGACACTTCGACGCGCATCCAGGCGGCCTTCCTGGTCGTGCTTGTCGCCTTCTCGTGCGTCCGTTTCGGGCCACCATGGCTGGCCCACGCGACCGGCTGGGGCTCCCTGCCCCTGATCACGTATCCGCTCCTTGTCTTCGTCATCCCGGTGGCGATCGTGGTCGGCCTGGGAGCACGCGGGCCGGAGCTCGGGCTGCATCGTGGCTACCGCTCCCTGGCCGCCGGGGCCGTCTGGATCGCCCTGCGCGCGCTGCTGCTGGGCCCTGCCATCCTGGCCGGGCAGGGCCTGCGCCTGGCCGCGATGCTCGTGCTGCACCTCGTCTTCGTCGCCTTCCCCGAGGAGCTTCTGTTCCGCGGCCTGCTCCAGACCCGTCTCAGCCTGCTCTTCGGCTCGGCCTGGGCGGTGGTGGTAACGGCGCTGCTGTTCGGCCTGTGGCACCTGGGGATCAACACCGGCGCCGCGGGCGGGGACCTGGCGACAGGACTGGCCCGCTGCGTCCTGGTCCAGGGCACGCTCGGGCTTGGCTACAGCCTCGCGTTCGAGCGCACGCGCAGCCTGGTCTCGAGCTCGCTGGCCCACGCCGCCTTCAACGCGATCTAGCGGAGGAAGTCCCTGATCAGCTCGGCCGACTCGCTTGCCTGATCGAACGATTGGCTGCCAGGCCGACGGTCCTGGCGGCATGGCGCGTCGCGCGCAGCAGGACCCTCGCGCCGTTCACGAGATCCTCGTCGGCCGTCGCCTCGCCCGGCGCATGGGTGACGCCCCCTCGGCTCGGGACCAGGATCATCGCGGTGGGGACG
>WNGA01003311.1_pt1 | contig 46900 bp, 43 predicted proteins | sample 5400061 | NCBI WGS metagenome assembly WNGA01 (sample SAMN13153366, study PRJNA577476) | soil metagenome | isolation source: 100 cm soil or saprolite under grassland replicate 2 | place: USA:California | collected 2016-06-15
CCCGGCTCGGGCTAGGCTACGTGCCAGACGACCGCGGGATCTATGCGTCACTGTCGGTGGAGGAGAACCTGCTCCTGCCCCCCGCGGTCGGACCCGAGGGCTGGAGCGTCGACCGAATCTACGAGATGTTCCCACTCCTCAAGGAGCGGCGGCGGAGCAAGGGCACGACGCTCTCCGGCGGCGAGCAGCAGATGCTGGCCATCGCACGGGTGCTTCGGATGGGCGCGCGGCTCCTGTTGATGGACGAGCCGACCGAAGGTCTGGCGCCAATCCTGGTCCAGCAAATCGCGACGATCATCGACGAGGCGAAGCGGAACGGGGCGACCGTTCTGCTAATCGAGCAGAATCTCCGCTTTGCCGCTCGAGTGGCTGAGCGGCATTATTTGCTGGCCCAGGGCCGAATCGTCGAGAGCCTCACCAACGAGGAGGTGAAAGCGCGCGAACGCGAGCTACTCACACACCTTGGCGTCTAACTGAGGGGCACGGCATGCGGTGCCCCTACACACTGGAGGTACGCGAATGCGCCTACTGTGGATCCGCCTGGCGGCGGTCAGCATATTCTTGTTGGCCGCGTGCGCCCCTAGCCCGGCCCCACCGGCGGCCAAACCGACCGAGCCGCCGAAGCCCGCCGCGCCCGTCGCTAGCCCCGCCGCCTCACCGGCGGCCTCACCGGGTGCGTCGCCCGCGGCCAGTCCGAAGCCGGCCGGCGAGGCGCCCAAGACTGGCCCGGCCAGGCTGAGCGACGGCAAGATCGTCTTCGGCGTGATCAACGACATGTCCGGCGTCTACGCCGACCTGAGTGGCCAGAACGCCGTCAAAGCCGTTCAGATGGCTATCGACGACTTCGAGGCGAAATACGGCAAGGGCTCGATCGGCGGCCCGATCGAGGTGATCAGCGCCGACCACCAGAACAAGCCCGACCTGGCCAACTCGAAGGCCCAGGAGTTCTACGACCGCAACTCGGTCGACGTGATCCTGGACGTGCCGACTTCCTCGGCCGCGCTGGCCATCGCCGGCGTCGCCAAGGAGAAGAAGAGGCTCTACATCAACGTTACGGCGGCCACGACGGAGCTGACCGGGCCGCAGTGCAACAAGTACACCTTCCACTACACCTACGACACCTGGATGCTGGCCAACGGGACCGGCACCGAGGTGACGAAGAGCGGCAGCAAGAAGTGGTACATCGTCTACCCGAACTACGCCTACGGCCAGGACATGGACCGCTCATTCCAGGCGGCCATCAAGGCGGCCGGCGGCGAGATCGTGGCCAGCGATGGCACCCCCTTCCCGAACCCGGGCAACGACTTCTCGTCGTTCTTGTTGAAGGCCCCGTCGCTGAAGCCTGATGTCCTGGGCACGATGAACGCCGGCGGCGAGTTGGTGAACGTGGTCAAGCAGTACAACGAGTTCAGGCTGAAGGACCAGGGCATCAAGCTGGCGATCGGGCTGCTCTTCGATACGGATATTCACGCCCTCGGGCCCGACGCGTTCGCCGGTACGCTCTATACCACGCCCTGGATCTGGACGCTCGACGACAAGGCGCGTGAGTGGGCCGACAAGTACCGCAAGCTCGTCGGCGGCGACAGCCGGCCCACATTCTCCCACGCCGGGAACTACTCGGCCGCGACCCAGTACCTCGAGGCGGTCAGGCGAGCCGGGACCGACGACGCTGACGCGGTCGCCAAGGCGCTCGAGGGCCAGAAGATCGACGACTTCTTCCTCCACAACGGCCTGATCCGAGCCGAAGACCACCGCGTGGTCCACGACGCCTATCTCGCCGAGGTCAAGCCCCAGAGCGAGGTGAAGGAGCCCTGGGACTACTCGAAGATCCTCAGCACCATCCCAGCTGACAAGGCCTTCCGGCCCATCTCGGAGGCCAGGTCGGCCGGCTGCAATATGCAGTAACGGGAGGGGGAAAGGGGAAGGGGGAAAGGGGCGATTACGCCACTCCTGACCCCTGACCTCTGACCCCTGACCCCTGACCCCTGACGAATGGACCCCGTAACGCTCCTACCGCAGATCTTCAACGGCCTGGTCCAAGGCACGTTCTACGCCTTGCTGTCGCTCGGCTTGGCGATAATCTTCGGCGTCCTGCGGGTGGTGAACTTCGCTCACGGCGCCTTTTTCATGCTGGGCGCGTTCGGGGCCTACATCCTCTTCCAGAACGCGGGGCTCCCCTTCTGGCCGGCCCTCATTCTCGCGCCGCTGGGTGTCGCGTTACTCGGCATGCTCCTGGAGCGAGTCGTTATCCGCCGCCTCTATCAATTCGACCCGCTCTACAATTTCTTGCTGACCTTCGGTATCACGCTCATCCTCCAGGACGCGGTGCGCCTTCGCTACGGCATGCAGGGTCAGCCGTACGCCCCGCCGCGCGAACTCGCCGGCGCCACGAACCTGGGCCTGTTCTTCTATCCGAACTACCGATTGTTCGCCATGCTCCTGGCGATCGGGGTCTGCGTGGCGGTCTGGTACGTGATCGAACGGACGCGGCTGGGCATGATCGTCCGCGCGGCGACCGAGAAACCGGACTTGACCCGTGCGCTAGGCGTCGACACCGATCGGTGGGTCACACCCGTATTCGGCTTTGGCGTCGCCCTTGCGGCGCTCGGTGGGGTGCTGGCGGCCCCGATGCAGAGCGTCTACCCGTTGATGGGCGCCGAGCTGATCATCACCGTCTTCGCGGTCGTGGTCATCGGCGGACTCGGGTCGATCGTCGGCGCGATCGTCGCTGGCCTTCTGGTCGGTGTCGTGTTCGGGATCGGACTGGCCATCGTCCCGCCGCTAGCCAACACGCTCGTGTTCGTTCTGATGGCCGTGGTGTTGCTGGTTCGCCCGGCCGGCCTGTTCGGCAGCGCTGAGGCAGCATGAAGCATCGGCCGTTACGTCTGGCCGGTTACGGCATCGGTCTGATCCTCGTGCTCGCCCTGCCGCGCCTGATCTACCCGGTCCTCGCGTTGGACATCCTGCTCTGGGGGCTATTCGCTATATCGGTCGACCTGCTGCTGGGCTTTGTCGGCCTGCTGTCCTTCGGCCACGCCATGTTCTGGGGCTTCAGCGGCTACACGGCCGGCTACCTCGCCAAGTCGGCCGCCTTCGACTACCCCCTCGCCGGCCTCATCGGCGCCTGCGCCGCGGCGCTCCTGGCCTTGCCGACCGGCTATCTCGCGATCCGCAGCAAGGGGATCTACTTTGCCATGGTCACGCTGGCCTTCGCCCAGATGGTCTTCTATGTGGTCAACGAAGCGCGCCCGATCACCGGGGGCGAAAACGGCCTGCAGGGCGTCCCGCGGACCCTTCTCGGCTCGGCCATCCACGACGCAATGGCCTTCTACTACGCTGCGCTCCCGCTGGTTCTGTTCGGCTACTGGCTGGCCTACCGGATCGTGCATTCGCCGTTCGGGCACGTACTGGTGGCCATTCGCGACAACGAAGCGCGGGCACAGGCGCTGGGCTACCCGACCGGGCGGTACAAGCTGCTGGCGTTTGTTCTGTCAGCGTTCCTGGCCGGACTGGCCGGAGGCCTGTACGCCCTCGGCCATGGCTTCGCCGCCTTAGAGCTCGTGCATTGGTCGACGTCTGGCACGGCGGTCGTCATGACCATCCTAGGCGGCATCGGGACGCTCTGGGGCAGCATCCTGGGGGCGGCGGTCTTCCTGCTCCTGCGCGACTGGCTTTCGACGTTCACGGACGCCTGGGGCGTAGTGACCGGGGCGATCTTCGCGGTGATCGTGCTGAGCTTCCGCCAGGGCATCTGGGGAACCCTGCTCGCCCGAGTCCAAAGTCCAAAGTCCAAAGTCCAAAGTCACGCGTCCGGTGGCGCATTGGAATCGCGAGCGGCTCCGGCTGAGCCAGCCCCTGCCAGAGAGTCGTAGGCCACCCGATGCGAGAGCCCCAGAGGTTCGTCGGTATACTGGTGGCGGGGTCGTTCGGGGCACGACATGCCAATAGGCGTCGCGCTACACTGAAGCAGCGACCTCATGGAGTTCCCAAGTGAGAATCAAGATGCCTGTTGTTCACAGTGACCCAGAGATCCTCAGCGGCGTCCCGGTGTTCGCCGGCACTCGCGTGCCCGTGCGTAACTTGATCGACTATCTCGCAGCCGGGGACGGCCTGGACGACTTTCTCAATGACTTTCCGGCGGTCAGCCGAGAGCAGGCGATCGCCGCCCTTGAACTTGCGCATGACGCGCTGGTAGCTGGTGCGCATCCTCCTCGATGAATGTCTGCCGCGCAGCCTGTTGCAAGAACTTGTCGGTCATGACGCGCGCACCGTAACACAAGCCGGCTGGTCGGGGCTCAGGAACAGTGAGCTGCTTCATCTGGCAGCGCGTGAGTACGACGTGTTCCTGACGGTTGACCAGCGGTTGGAGCGCCAAGGACGAGTGGCGCCCCGACTTGCCGTGATCACCTTGGAAGCGCCAACCAACCGGATCGAGTCCCTCCGGCCGCTCGTTCCTGACGTCCTCGAGGCGCTCGAAGGGCTGAGACCAGGTGAAAGGATACGAACAGGCCGCAGGTGAGCAGGCCTACGCTTCATCGCCGTACTGGCGGATCGTCCGGTCCGGGAACGGCCGGTAGGGCAGAGCTGACATCGCTTCCTCGTCGAGCTCGACGCCCAGGCCCGGGGTGGTGGGAAGCCGGATGTAGCCGTCCTTGGGGACCAATGGGTCGCGGGCGACCTGGCGGCCGATCGGCTCGAAGTTGACGAAGTACTCGGTGATCAGGAAGTTCGGCATGCCGGCCGAGGCCTGCACGGTCGCGGCGAGGCCGATGGTGGTGCTGTTGTAATTGTGGGGCGAGACCGCCACGTATGACGGCTCCGCCATCGCCGCGATCTCGCGCAGCTCGAGAATCCCGCCGACGTTGCACACGTCGGGATTGATGATGTCGGCCGCGCGCTTCTCGAAAACCTCACGAAAATCCGATTTCGTGTACAGCTCCTCGCCGGTCACGACCGGGATGTCGATCTCTCGGCGCACCTCGGCCAGAGCATCCAGGTTCTGGGCCGAGACCGGCTCCTCGTACCAGAACGGCCGGTACTCGGCGATCTGGTGCGCTATGCGCACGGCGTGCATGGGCGCCAGACGGCGGTGCGCCTCAACCAGCAGATCGATGTCGGACCCCAGCCGCTCTCGCATCAGCCGAACGCTCTCAACCACGATGCGCTCCTGTTCGAGGCTGATGTGGGTCCGCCACGGGTTGGGGAACGGGTCCCACTTGAGCGCGTTGAAGCCCATCGCCACGACCTCTTCGGCGCGCCGGGCCAGCCCCTCGGGCGTCTTTTCACCTTCCGACCATCCGTTGGCGTACACCCTGATCCGCTCGCGACACGGCCCACCCAGGAGGTTATAGACAGGCTGGCCGAGCGCCTTTCCGAGGACGTCCCAGAGGGCCTGCTCGATGCCGCTCAGGGCGGAATAGAACTCCATCGCCCCCCGCTTGCCCGCGAAGTCGGTGTACATGACATGCGTGAAGTGCTTGATGGCGAACGGGTCGCGACCCACCACGTAACGCTTCATCTCGTGTACGAACACCTCGATCGCACGATCGCGGTCGGACTGGGTATAGGCCTCACCCCAGCCGTGGATCCCCTCGTCTGTCTCGACCTTGACGAACAGCCAGTTCTTGCCCCGCCCCGGATGGACCAGAAACGTCTTGACGTCCGTAACGCGCATCTCGGTCACCTCGGCGTGAGAATAACCTAACCTCGCCAAGCGCACTTGTTCCCTGCTCTTCTCCAAAGGGGAAGGGGAGCCGCTCCCCTCTCCGAGTCGGGGAGGAACGAGTGCGCTTCGCGGGGCTGGGGGAGGGGTCGGGCTCGACGTACAATCGAGACGGGATTGGCCTGGGTGGCGTAGATGCGACGCGTACTGGTGTCGGCAGGGCTGGTGTTGGCGCTAGCCTTGTCGCCGCTGGAAGTGGCCAGGGGCCAACTCGAGCCGGGCGCACCCGCCTCTGTCGTCGGCGACGGAAGCGGCGCATACCTGGAGGCAGCCCCGGCGCAGCTCCTCGGAGGCTTGGGGCGGGCCACCGCGGAGCTGGACGTCTTCCCGACCCGCCCCAGCCTCGAAGAGGTCAAGGGCGGCGCTCTACGGCGACGCCTGCTGGAGCTTCGGCTGCTGATGGACTTCAACGCCTACGCCTACGAGCCCGAGTTGATGCAGACCTTCCGTGATGCAGTCGACGACGCGTACGAGAGCATCGGCTTCTACAAGGACGCTTGGGAGACGCAGGCGCTGCTCGGAGAGGAGCTGCCTCCAGATGTCGTCAACCAGCGGCTCGTCAAGATGATCGTCGCCCTCGCGCCGCTTCGGTCGAGCGAGGTTCGCGACTCGATGGCGGCCTTCTTCGCCGCGCCAGCGGCCTCGCCAAGCGCGCTCAAGGCCGGGCAACTGCCACGGCTGTGGGCACTGGCCGCGGCTGGCCCGGATGAGGCGTATGACTCGGTCGGCAACCTAGCCCTGGTCGGCCAACGCGTGCTGAGGAACCTGGCGAGCCAGGGCCTGGTAGTAGGCGATATCTTCGACGTCGAGCAAGAGGCTCGCTTTCACGACATTCGCAAAGCGATCCGCTCGGTCCTGGTGCTCGACGAGTTGTTCCCCGCCACCCGCGACGGCGCCGCGGACCTCCGCCCACCGCTGGCCAGGCTAGTGTCGGTCTATGGCGACGTCAACGATCGCGTCGTCGCCTACCACGCCGCCCAATCGGTCGGCCGCGGCGTCGATGAACGGGCCAACGACCTGGCGACCACCTTTGCCGATGCGCTTGACCAACAGCGCCAGCTCCTCGACGATGGGTCAATAGATCGCCTCATCGAGCGCCTCGAGGCGATTCAACGGGCGCACCGACGGTAGCGGCGCGCGGGGTGCGCTCTGGTTATCCTCCACCGCAGGTGATGGTCTGAGGCGAGCCCTTTAGCTTCAGGTCGGTACCGGCGAACTTGGCCCAGACGGTGTGGGGCCGGCCGTCCTTCAGGCTCGACGGGACCACGTGCGCGAAGCCGTGATAGCCGTTGCCCTTGCCGGCCGCAACCAGGTCCTGGCGTAGGTGGTCGGCCGGGACCGTCGCTACGAGGATGTCGCCGTCGAAGATCTCCACCCCGATCGATGTGTCCGGCTGCTTGCCGTTCCAGGCCCAGCCGCTCAACCCACCGCATTGGGCGCGCTCCAGACTGCCCTCGTAGGCCGTGCCGCTGGCGGACGCGCGCGGGGTCGTCAGTCGTCCGGAGAACAATAAAAAGCCGAAGCAGACCAACTGGAACGTAAGCACGACACCCGCCGCTCGCCAGAACGGCCCTTCGCCCCACAGGACGCGACGCCGGTTCCAGCGCCCAAAGACCTCGTGGCCCACCAGCAGAGCCCCATGGTAGAGGCCGTACAGGATGTAGTGGAGGGCCGCCCCGTGCCACAGCCCCATCAGGCCCATCGAGAGAAAGAGGCCAAGATACGAGGCGAGGTACTTGTCCTTGAACCAGTGGCCCTTGGTGGCCGCCATGACGAACCGCATGTAGACGTGATCGCGAAGCCACCACGACAGGCTGATGTGCCAGCGATTCCAGAAGTCGCGGATGTTGCGCGCCAGGAACGGTCGATCGAAGTTCTCAGGCGTCTGGACGCCAAACAGGTAGCTCAAGCCGATCGCGAAGGCGCTATAGCCGGCGAAATCGAAAAACAGATACAGGCTGTAGGCGTACATGTAGGAGAGCGTGTTGAGCGCCCCATCGGCGCTCGCGGCGGGATCCATCCAGTACTGCTTGACGAGCGCGGCAACGATGAACTTGTAGAGGAAGCCGGTGAAAATGCGGTGGATAGCCGCGTCGAGGTGCTCCAGAAACTTGGCCCGAGTGCGCTGGCGCTTCCAGTCTCGCTCGAAGCGCCGATACCGGTCGATCGGCCCGGATGAGACGGTCGGGAAGAAAAACAGGAATGCGAAGTACTGTTCGGGCCGCAGACTATCGATCAGGCCGTCCTGGATGCCGATGATCACCTCCAGGCTGCGAAAGGTTACATACGAGATGCCAAGAAAACCGAGCGGAAAGGCGGTCGAGAAGACCGGCAAGTACTTGGCCAGGGCTAGGGGAAGCAGTGCGACGGCCAGGGTGGCGTAGAACGTCAGGCGATGGCTGCCTCGAGCGCGTGCCAAGAGGAAGCTCATTGCCACGCCCCACTCGAACGCGGCCCAGCCGACGACGATCCAGGTGTCGGGAACAGGCGTCCCAGACCCGAGACTCAGGCTGCCACCGTACTGGACAACCAGCATGATGACCGTCGCGGCCAGGATCCAGAACCGCGACAGCCGTCCGACCAGGCCCAGGACCAGGGTAGGCAGGACTGGAAACAGGACGACGCCGAAATACGTGAAGTTGGCGTACGGGGTCACGCGATGGATTCCGCGAGCTGGCGCCGGTCCGCCTTGCCGTTGACGGTCATCGGGAACGCTTCGAGGAAGGAGAACTTGCGGGGCAGCATGTACGCCGGCAGACGCTCGGCTAGCTGGGCCCTGAGAGCGTTCGAGATCTCGAAATCGGAGCCGGGCGAGCGATTAGCCAGGATGACGAACGCGCGCAGAGCGTGAGGGCGGCGCTGCCTGAGAACCGGGACGACGACCGCGTCGCGGACGCCGGGCAGCGTCCGCAGGTTGGCCTCCACGTCCGCTAGCTCGATTCGGTAACCGTGCAGCTTGATCTGGTTGTCCATTCGCCCTTCAAAGAAGAGCATCCCATCGCGGCAGCGGCCCCAGTCTCCAGTCCGGTACGCCCGCTGCCCATCAAGCTCGAAGAAAGCGCGCTCCGTAAGATCGGGTCTGCCGAGATAGCCCGGGCTGACATTCGGGCCGGCAATCACGATCTCCCCGCGCTGGCCATCCTCGACGGCCTGCCCGCGCTCGTCGAAGACCAGGACTCGAGCTCCGGGCATCGGGTAGCCGATCGGCAGCGGAGAGTAGTCGGCCAGGAGGTCGCGGTCGACGCGGACCGACGTCGTGGCCACCGTGGCCTCGGTCGGACCGTACGTGTTCCAGACCTCAGCACCTGGGAAGCGATCGAGCAGCTCGGCGGCCAGCTCCGGGGCCAGGGTCTCACCGCAGAAGAGGAATTTGCGCAGGCGCGGAAGCATGCTCGCGCCAAAGCCTCGCTCCACCACGCACATCTCGGCGAATGAGGGCGTCGACACCCAGATGGTCACGCCTGAGGCGGCGAGTGCCCGGTAGAGCAGGTTCGGGTTGGCGATCTGTTCCGCCGTCACGCTGACGACGGTGCTACCGGTCACCAGCCCCAGATAGGTGTCCATCAGTGAGACGTCGAACGAGTAGGGGACCTGATTGAGGAACGTCTCGCTTCTCTCCGCCAGGCCTTGTTCGGCCAGCATCCAGTTCACGAAGCTCGCCAGGCACTTCAGCGTGATCACGACACCCTTGGGTTCACCCGTGCTCCCCGAGGTGAACATGACGTAGTAGGGATCGTGGGGGCCAAGCCGGCGCGAACGCAGGCCGGAGGGCCGGGCTCTCAAGGCGGCCACGCTGCTGGGGGTCAACGTGAGGCGGGCGCCAGCCGCGGACACGATCCGTTCGACGCGGTGAGGCGGCAGGGCCGTATCCAGAGGGATGTAGGGATGGCCGGCCTTGGCCGCTCCAAGGAACGCGACCAGCATGTCTGGCTCCTTGTGGCCGAGGACGGCGACCGGTGATCTGTCGTCGGGAAGGGCCTCAGCCAGGTGGGCGGCGAGACCATCTGAGCGGCGCACGAGCTCGGCGTACGTCAGGCTGCGATCGGCGCTGACGTGGGCCAAGCGGTTGGGAGCCAGCCGTGCCCAGCGGTCGATCCGATCGAGCAGGTCCACCGGCCAGGTCCTAGAACCCTTGATAGACAAAGCTGGGTGTCGAGAAATCGCCACGCCCGTACAGCAGGATCAGCCCCACCAGGATCGTCAAGTAATAGAGCGTCAGAAGGATGGCTCGGACCGGCCCGTTAGCGGCAAGCGTGGGCGAAGGACGCCTGCGGCTCAGCATCGCAACCTGCCTGCCGACTAGTGTCGGACCTTGCTCTCGACGTACTCGACGATCTTGCCAGGCGTGGCCCACTCGTCACGCTCGAACTCAGCCGGCGAGATCTCTAGCCCGAACTCCTCAGAGAAGGCGACCATCAAGTGGACGGTGCCGAGCGAGTCGAGCATCTGCAGCTCATACAAGGGTAGATCCAGGTTCTGGCGGACCTCGTCGGTCTCCACCACGTCGGCAAGGACGGCCAGCACCCGGTCCGCGGTCGACACGGCTCTTCTCTCGCTCCGTCTGCATCTAACGGCGCATTCCCACTCCGGTCGCGGGAGGCCATTATACTCTGGAAGGGTGCAATGTTGCGCCACTGCTATGCATTGTATGAACTAAAAGCCATGGTCGACTTGTTAGGTCTCACGCTGCCAGTGAGACGCCCGGCGGGCGGCCTGCTCCGGGCATGAGAGCGCCCCATCTGGTGTCGGCGCTGCTAGCCAGCGGACTGGTGGCGGCCGCCCTGTTCGGATGGACTCTGTACGCGCGGAGCGTTGAAGGCCGCTACGTTCACGCCCTGGCGGCACAGCTCTTTCCGATCAAGATGCAGGGCATCGCCTTGCAGGCCGAGGCGTTTCGGCAACAAGATCTGCTGCCGCTATACGGCAGCTCTGAGTTCGACAGCTTCGTCGGCCCGTACCACGCCAGCGAGTTGTTTCAGACCTTCCCGACCGGCTTCGCTGTCTTCCTGGTCGGCGCCGGCGGGACCACCCCGCTCATCGTCCTCCAGCGGATGGCCGCGATCGGCTCGGAGCTCCAGGGCAAGAAGATCGCCATCTGCCTTTCGCCGACCTTCTTCCACGGCGACGATCGCGTGAGGCAGAGCTACTACGGAGGCAACTTTTCGGTCATTCAGGCCAACTTGCTCGCTTTCAGCAGCGAGCTAAGCTTCGGGCTCAAGCAAGAGGTCGCGCGCCGCATGGTGCGGTATCCGAGCACGCTCGAGCGCAGCCCGCTGCTCAGATTCAGCCTGGAGAGGCTGGCGGAAAACTCGCCGATCAACCGGGCGCTGTATTACGCGGTCTTCCCGCTCGGCAAGCTCCAGAATCTCATCCTGCGGCTCCAGGACCACTGGGAGACACTGGCGCTTATTCGGCTCCACCCGGAGCTGGGGATCGAGGTTCCGCGCCGGCCGCTCAGGCCAGACTGGAGCTCGCTTCAGGTCGACGCCGAGCGCGAGGCACAGCAGCGCTCCGATAGCAACCCGTTCGGATTCGACAACCAATACTGGGTCGAGAACGGCCAGCGCTTGACTAGCCAGCGAGGCCGCAACAGCGACCGGCTCTTCCTTCAGCAGTTGTCGCAAGAGACGGACTGGACTGACCTGGAGTTGCTGCTGAGGGGGCTGCGGGAGCTTGGCGCGCAGCCGCTGCTCCTGAGCGTGCCGATCAAGGGCGTCTATTACGACTACTGGGGCGTCTCGGCCAGGGCTCGCGAGGCTTTCTACAGGAAGCTGCGGTCGGTCGTTGCACCGTACGACGTGCCACTGCTGGACTTCGAGGACCATGACGCCGACGCGTACTTTACGGCCGACGACCGGTCGCACCCGAACCAGAAGGGCTGGCTCTTCTACGACCGGGCGCTCGATGCCTTTTACCATGACAGGCTGGGCCGGTCGGAAGATCGAGATGCGAGACCTTCCGGCACCGCGAGTAGCGAGTAGCGAGTTGTGAGTAGCGGCAGCGAGCAGCGAGTTGTGAGTAGCGGCAGCGAGCAGCGAGTCATGAGTCACTACTCGTTACCCATAGCTCGCTACTCACGTCGCGATACTAAAGCGCGCCGCAGCCGGGCGGCATGAGCGCTGGGTGCTGGCCGAGGAAGCTGGCCAACTCGCTCGCGGCCAGACGATTGCCAGCCGTGGTCCAGTGGGCGTCCTGCCGGAAGTAGAGGCGTTCGCTGCTCGACGCGGCGGCCTGGAACGCTGGCAGCAAGTCCAACAGCGGCACGCCGAGTCGCTCGGCAGCCTGCGCCAGACGCCGATTGGGGACCAGCGGGTCGAAGCTTTCGCGCGCGGCTGCCGAGCGTACCGTCCGCGCCCACTCCTCCCGGTACACCTGGTAGCTCGTCGGGGCGGCCACCAGCAGCAGGCGGCTGCCGGCCCGCTCGATGGCCTGCTCGATCGCGCCAAGCAGCGCCTCGGTCAGTCGCCAGGCCCGGCGGACATCGGCCGACTCGCGCGGGGCGAACAGGTCCTGCTTGCCGATGCTCGGCTGGCGCCCCTCGGTGTCATCCTCGTCGAGCTTGCCCAGGACGCCGCTGTCCAGGTAGGTGTAGGCCAGCGACCGGCTCCGCAGCGACTTGGCCAGCGGCGGCTCGTCCGGCCCGAGCGTGAAGGCCAGCTCCTGGAGGGTGCCGTCTTGCTCCAGGCGAAAGCCGGGCCCGCGGTGCCAGCCTCCGCTCGGATCCTCGCGGCGGACGTTGTTGCTGACATCGTTGCCCAGGAAGAACACCAGCACGACCAGGTCTGGCTGGAGGTGAACCCCGGCCTGGCGCAGGAAGACGTACTCCTCGCCGGTTCCCCAGCCGGCGACCCCGCCGTTGACCACCTCACAGGACGAGGACTCGGGGCTGCGCGCCGAGGACCGGGCGGGACCGGGAGCGTCGAGGGCTGCGGCAAGGACGGCTACGGCGGTGGCCTCCTCGGGCATCTGGCGGGCTTCTACGAACGAGTCACCGGCGACCAGGATCCGGCCGAGGCGCGGCGGACGCGGTTCGACCAGCTCCGGCCCGCGCAGACCGTAGCGGTTCGTTCGGACGTGCGCGACGAACTCGGACGAGTGATACCAGACCGAGGCGCCGGGCAGATGGAAGTGGCCATACTCCGGATCGGGGACCATCAGCACTCCGAGCTGATACTGGCCGGGCAGGAACGGTCCAAACGCCCGCAGCGCCCCCTCGAGCGCGAGCAGCGGCAGGAGCAGTCCAAGCAGTGGTAGGACCGCCAGCCGCGCTAGCCAGACGGCCTTGCGCGGCCGGCGCGCTGCGAGATTGGCCACGGCCTGATTGTATGGCGGGGTGTTGGGGCGCCCTCAAGGCTGGCCTGCTATCTTTTCTTTCGACTCAAACTGGCGCGGGCCACGATTCGGGAGGGTGTGATGGAGGAGCGCACACTCCGCCTGTGCGCTTCGTGCGCCCACGCCCCGGAGCCCTTCTGGCACGACGACCGCGCGTAGGGATAGCGCATCGCCAACTCTGCTGGATGACCTCGGTGGCCTGTGCGAAGACGGACTGAGGGATGATCAGACCTCCGGCGTCTCGCCCATGCATCCGCTGATCGCGGCCCTCTACGCCACCGTACTCCAGTTCGCAGCCGGCTCGATGCTCGCGACCGCGATGAGCGACTGGCGAGGGGAGGTGACGCCCGGCTTCCTGCGGCTCGCGGCTCTCACGACGCTCGCCGGCGCTGCTCTCGTGTACGCGCTGTCAGCTGGGGCTGAGCTCGGCGAGCGGGTAGCCACGCTCAGCCTGCTCATCCTCGCGGCGGCGTTTGGCGCGTTGCAGCTTGGCGGGCGGGGCACGCTGAGGCTGGGCGTGGGTGTGCTCAGCGCGCTCGTCGGGATCGTCGGACTCGTGTTGGCGGCCTGGTCGAGGCCTAGCCCGACGCTCGGTGCGGGCTGGACCGCGCTCGCCGGGCTGGCCTCGGCCATCGCGCTCGGCGCAGCGACGATGGCGCTGCTGCTGGGACACTGGTACCTGGTCACACCGCGGCTCTCAGCCCGACCTCTGCGCCGCCTGTGCGATCTGGCGATCGGGTCGCTGCTGGTCCTGAGCTGCTTTGGACTGTGGTTCGTGGGGACGCATCCCGAGGCGCCGACGTTGGGTCCAAACGACGCGCTCTTCCGATGGGGTGGCTTGGCGGCGATCACGATCTTCCCAGTCGGGGTGACCATCGCCGCGCGGGTCTGTTGCCAGGATTGGCCTCGCGGGCGGGCCATCCAGGCCGCGACGGGCCTGCTGTACATCACCGTCGCGATCGTCCTCGCCGGCGCCCTGGCCGGCAACCTCACCCTACTGGGCGGGTGAGTCCCGTTATTCACCGCAGAGGCGCCGAGCACGCAGAAGAAGACGAAGACGAAAGGGACTTGGTCCCTCCTCTGTGCCCTCTGCGTCCTCTGTGGTGAAAGAACTACCATGCTGGCGATGCGAGCGGCGGACTACTGCGCGGCGTTCCTTCGGGCACGCGGGGTGCGGCGAGTGTTCGGCATCCCGGGCGGCGAAAACGTCGACTTGATCGAGGCGCTCAGGCGAGTCGACGTCACCTACGTCCTGGCCCATCACGAGGCTGCAGCGGGGCACATGGCCGCGGCGACGGCCCAACTCAGCCGCGTTCCCGGGGTGTGCATCGTCACCCGCGGGCCGGGCGCCATGAACCTGTATCCGGCCATCGCCACTGCGTTCCTGGACCGTCGTCCGGTGGTCGCGATCAGTGGCGACCACCCGCCGTCGGACAGACCGCGCGACACCCACCAGCGCCTGCCGCTGACCGACCTCTACGCGCCGATCACGAAGTGGGTTGGCCGAATCACCGCCGCCGAGATGGCCGAGATGCTGCCCTGCTCCTGGCAAGCCGTGCTCGAGGGGCGGCTTGGCCCGGCCTACTGGTCGTTTCCGTCCGGTGAGGCAGAACGAGAGGTGCCGGCCAGCGTGCCGTCACCAGACGCATCTCTCCCACGGCCCAGCCACCCCCCGGGGCCGGCCCTGGATGCGGCGCTCGAGCGCCTCGCGGCGGCCCGCCGACCGCTGGTCATCGCCGGGATCGGCGCCGCGCAACTCGACGTCCCGGCTCCGCTCGTCAGGCTGGTCGATCGGCTGGCCTGCCCGGCGATGGTGACGACTCAGGTAAAAGGCTGGTTTCCAGAGCGCCACCCACTGTTCGCGGGCACGTTCGGCATGTACCGCGACGAGCCACTCCACGCCCTGATGGACGAGGCCGACTTGATAGTCGGCGTGGGGCTGGACGGGGTGGATTTCTTCAAACGCTGGCTTGCCACGCCGCCCATCATCAGCCTGGCCGAAGGCGGGGCCGATGACTCGGCGTTTCAGCCCAAGATCGCCTCAGATGGCGATCTGGCGACCCAGCTGCGGCGAGCCTGCGAAGCGGCCAAACCCTCAGAGTGGTCGACCGGGCGCGCGGAAGCGGCCCGCCGCGGGATCGCCAAGACGGTCAGCCCAAGGCTCGCGACCGCGCCAGACGGCGACGGCCAGCGGATGCCGCCACAGGTAGCGATCGAGGAGCTGAGGAGAGCCTTGCCGGTAGAGGGGATCCTGACCGTGGACGTCGGCTCGCACAAGATCGTGGTCGCGCAGCAGTGGCAGGCCGGCGGGCCGAATACGTTCATCTGCTCGAACGGCCTATCGGCGATGGGGACAGGCCTCCCGTTCGCGATCGCGGCGCGGCTGGAGCGACCGAACGCCCCCGTGGCCTGCGTGCTGGGGGACGGCGGCTTTCTGATGTACACGGGCGAACTGGAAACCGTCGCCCGTCTCCGGCTGCCGATCGTCGTGCTGCTGATGGTGGACGACGCCCTGAGCAGCATCAAGGTCAAACAGGTCCGCAAGGAGTACCCCGCGGTGGGCGTCGACTTCTCGCGCCCGGACTATGCCGCGCTGGCTCGCGGCTTTGGACTCAGGCACGCCCGAGTGGCCGATCGGGCGGGCTGTCGCGCAGCGCTGGAGGAGGCCCTGGCCAGCCCGCAGGCCACGCTGGTCGAGGCGCTGGTGGACCCCGACGAGTACAACACGACGCAGTAGGGCACGGCATGTGCCGTGCCCTTGCGACGAGGCACGCCACGCCGTACCCCTACCGGCCCGCCGCCCAGTACCAGGCGCCCACCAGGATGGCCCCCACCAGCAAGACCGCGTTCGTCCGGCGCCAGGTGTAGAGCAGGGTACCAGCCCACTTCTCGTCCAGCCCCGACCGGGTCTCCCTCGGGCGAGGCAGAAGGCGCAGGGCCGCGGCGTAGCCAGCCAATGAGGCCGCCGTGCATACCAGCCACAAACTGAGCGCCAGCACGCGGTTGACGAATTCGCCGAGCGCGAGCGTCAGCATCGCCAGGACGAACAGCCCGAGCTCGAAGAAGAACAACACGGCGGCTCCAAACCGCGCGGTGGCGGCTACGACGCCCGGCGGATGCTAGTGTCCAGCCCGCGGTGGGTCAAGAGAATGTCGTCCTACTATCATGCTGCGCTGGAGGTGTGGGATGGATTCGGTAGATAGCCAGCGCGCAATCGCCGATCTGAGCGCCGCCTTCGTGGCCGACCTGCGTGCGCTGCCGGCCGAGGCTTGGAGTGGGCCGAGTGATTGCGCCGGCTGGAGCGTGGCGGCTCTGTTCGTGCATGTGACCCAGGTGGCTGAGCTGCTCCAAGACAGCCTTGCACGCGGGAGGTCTGGCGACCCGGGACCGCCCGCTCGAGCGGCTGCCGAGGGAGTTCAGGGCTGGCGTGCCTGGCGAGCGGGCGAGCTTGCGCGACGGGCTGCCCAGGCGCCCGCCGAGCTACTCGACGAATATCAGGTGAGCGCGGCGCAGCTCGAACGCGAATTCGATGCGATCGCGGCCGCCCCACCCGCGGCCCAGGCGTGGCACCCGGCCGGCCCGCGGCCGCTCGACTGGTTCGTGGCCCAGTGGCTGTTTGAATTGGCGCTGCATGACTGGGACTTCCGGGTGGCCGCCGACCCCTCCGCTGACCTTCGCGCTGGGTGCCAGCCAGCCTTCGCAAGGACGTTGCCGGCCAGGCTCGCGCGCGGCTTCGGCGGCGCCGACGACCCCGCCCTGGCGGGGCGCTTCCGGATCGAGCTGGCGTGCGAGGCGCCGCTGGTCCTGCTCGCCCGAGTCGGTGACGGCCGTGTCGAGGTGGAGGCGGCGGACGGCGTGGCTCCAGCCGACTTCACGATCCAGAGTGACCCGGCTGCCTTCGGCCTGGTTATGACAAATCGCCGCCCGGCATCTCAGTTCGAGGCGGCGGGTCGCTGGCGAGCTTTCGGCGACGCGGCGCGCGCCGCCGCGTTCGCAGGAGCCTTCAAGAGCTATTGAGCCTCACTCGCAGCTGGCGGCCGTCCGTCGGAGTTTTGCAGTAGCCCTCCGGCCATCGCTGTTCACGCAGACATCCTGAAGGAGGATCGTGTGCCGGTCTCATGCCGCCGCCCCAACGTTCAGCCGACGATCGGAAACGGCCGCCCGGCGAAGGCGTACAGGCGCTCCATGTTCGGGCGGTCGGGGCCCTGTTTCGCGTAGCCGGGCACTTCCAGGTAGACCGGACAGTCCTCGAGGACCGGGTGGTTGACGAAGCGGGCTAACGCTTCGGCCCCGATCTCACCGTCGCCGAGGTTCTCGTGGCGATCTCGATTCGAGCCGAACGGCGCCTTCGAGTCGTTCAGATGGGCGGCAGCCAGACGGTCCAGGCCGACGTGGTGGTCGAGCTGCTCGAGCGTCGCCTCGAGGCCATCGGCTGTGCGCAAGTCGTAGCCGGCGGTGAAGATGTGGGCTGTGTCGATGCAGACCCCGAGGTTCTCGGGCGACCCGAGGCGATGGATCATCTGGCCAAGCTCCTCAAACGTGCCACCGAGGGTGGCGCCAGCCCCCGCGCTCGTCTCGAACATCAGCCTTGCCTGGCCGTTGTGGGCGTCGAGCACTTCGGCGAACACGCCGCAGGCCCGCTCGACGGCCCCGTGGCGGGCCGAGCCCAGCGCGCTGCCCAGATGTGTGATCACCATACCCGCGCCAAGCAAGTCGGCCGCCTTCAGCGTCGCGATCAGCGAGCCAGTCGTCTTGGCACGGAACTCCGGGTTTTCGCTGGCCGGATTGACCAGATAGATCGCGTGGACGGCGACCGGCGCCAGGCCCCACCCAGTGCAGGCGGCCTGAAAGGCGGCGGCGTCATCTGGCTTCGTCGCGGGTGGACGCCACATCTGCGGCGAGCTGGCGAAGATCTGGACCGCCTCGCAGCCGATCTCGCGCGCTCGGGCGGCGATCTTGGCGAGCCCCCCGCCGCCGGCGATGTGAGCACCCAGCCGAGCGCGCGAAGGGGAACCCGGCGTCTTGTCGAGAACGGTCATCCTGTCAGCACGGCCGAGCTGCGGCCAGGAGATCATAGCAACCCGCCAAACGTCTCGGCCGACGGGGGTCTGGTATACTGCCGATACCACACCAGGGTGTGTCTTGGATGGCTTTTTTCATCATCGACAAGTGCGTCGGGTGCAGCGCATGTGAGGTCGTTTGCCCCGTCGACGCGATCACAGGCGTCAAGAAAGAGCTGTACTTCATCGATCCTAAGATCTGCATCGACTGTGGGGCATGCGGTCGTGCGTGCCCATACGACGCTATCCTGGATACGTACGGCGACCTGGCGGTCAAGGTGCGGCGGACCGAGTGGCCGAAGCCGGTCGTTTTCGACGAGATCTGCTCCGGCTGCAAGTACTGCATCGACATTTGCCCCTTCGAATGCCTCAGCCTGGAGGATGTCGAGGGACAGCCGTGGACGGCGGTCGCGCGCCTCACCAACTCGAAGGCCTGCGTCTCCTGCTACCTCTGCGAGGCGGCCTGTGACAAGGGCGCGATCGTCCTGATGCCACCCGAGAACGTGGCCCCGGCGGCGGCAGCCCGCTTCCAGTAAGGCGCGGGTCTAAGGTCGCAGGTCAAAAATCGAAGATTCGAACCCCCGCCGACTTTCGACTCTTGACTGAGCCGATGGCTGAACATCTGGCAGTCGTCCGCGATCTGGCCGTGGCGGCCGCTCGGGCCGGAGGTGAGGTCCTACGGGAGTCGTATGGGCGGGTTCCTGCGGTGCGGTTCAAGGCCGAGTTCGACCTGGTCACCGAGGTCGACGTGCGCGCCGAGCGGTCGATCACGGACCTGATTCGCGACCGCTTCCCACGCCACCGCATCCTGGCCGAAGAGGGTACTCTCGGCGGCGACGACCCCGCTCACCGCTGGCTGATCGATCCCCTGGATGGGACGACCAATTACGCCCACGGCGTGCCCGCCTTCTGCGTCTCTGTCGGCTACGAGCTGGAAGGGCGGATGGCGGTTGGCGTGATCTACGATCCGAACCTGGAGGAGCTGTTCGTGGCCGAGGCTGGCCGAGGCGCCACCCTGAACGGCCAGCCGCTCGCCGTCTCCGGGACCGTTGAGCTTGGTCGAGCGCTGCTGACGACCGGCTTCCCCTACGACCGGAATCGGCTCGGGCCGGCCCTGGCGCAGTTCGGGGCCCTCAGCCAGCGTTCCCAGGCCGTCCGCCGGATCGGATCGGCCGCGCTGGACCTGGCCTGGCTCGCAGCCGGCCGCTTCGACGGGTACTGGGAAACTGTCGTCTCGCCGTGGGACGTGGCGGCCGGCTGGCTGATCGCAGCCGAAGCGGGCGCCCGCATAACCGACCTGGCGGGCGTGCCGTTTGCCGTCGACGCGGGCCAGATCGTCGCCAGCAACGGCCGGCTGCACGACGCGCTGCTGGAGGCATTGGCTCCCGCGACGCGCGCTGCTCATTGAGGACCACGTGGCAAGTCCGATGCCGCTGTTCGTCTACGGCACACTCCTCGATCCGGAGGTCCGCGCATTCGTGCTTGGCAGACGTCCCGATCTCGAGACGTTGCGGGCCCGATTGCCGGGCTATCGGCGCTCGACGGAATCCGGCTTCGGCTACCCGTTCCTGGTCCGAGCAGAGGAAGACGCGGTTGACGGTATGCTAATCGTCGGCCTGACCGAGGCCGATTACGCGCTGCTCGACGAGTACGAAGACATCGGCGACGCGACGTATGAGCGAGTCAGGGCTCAGGTCGACCTGCTAGGCTGCGGCACTGACAAGAGGACGTGGGCCTGGGTATACGCGCGACCGGAGCCATTGGGCCAGGCATCCCCTTGACGGCTGGGCTGCTTCGTTCATACGCTTGCCGCATGGACCTGGGCCAACTGCGATCTCGCGCGCGGGCAGCCCGCAAGGTATTGGGCGAGCTCACCTACGGGATGCTGGTGTACGAGTTCGAGCTGTACGCCATGCGCTCGCGAGCCCAGCTCGAGAACGTGTTCTTGCTCGTCACGTTCGGCGACCTGCTAGGCATTCCGGTTCTACCCCCTACTACACGCTGCGCCTGCTGCCGCACGCAGTGCCCGCCTTTAGTCCGTGGAAGCGACGCCTGTTGCGAGAGCGCGACTTCTTTGGCATGCTCGGCCACTGATCGCGGCCGATCGTCTTGAACGGGGGAGCGGTTGTGTGCCACGCTGAGCGGCGGACAAAGCGCCGCCACATCATCGCCGTCTGTGAAAGGGCCGGGTGAGACCGTGATCCTCAGTGACCACACGCTGCGTGAGCTGATCGAACGGGGTCGGATCCGGATCGAGCCGCTCGGGGAAGACGCGATCCAGCCTTCCAGTATCGATCTACGGCTCGGCGACAAGATCCGGGTCTTCCGAAACAATCACATCTCGCACATCGACGTGCGGGTCGATACGGCCAGCCTGACCGAGGTGATCCAACTCGAGGAAGGCCAGCCGTTCTTCCTCCAGCCGGGCGAGTTTGCCCTGGGTGTCACGCACGAGCTGATCGTTGTACCCGACGACCTGGTTGCGCGACTCGACGGCAAGAGCTCCCTGGGACGACTCGGCCTGCTCATTCACGCGACCGCTGGCCTGGTCGATCCCGGCTGGGAGGGCAGGCTGACGCTCGAGCTCATGAACCTGGCTGGGCTGCCGATCACCTTGTGGCGCGGAATGAAGATCGGCCAGCTCTCGTTCATCAGGCTGACGACCCCCGTCGACAGCCCGTACGGCATGGGGAGGCTGGCGAGCAAGTACCAGGGCGACACCGACCCGACGCCCAGCCGTTACCACCTAGAATTCTGAGTTTCCGCACGTCTGACCAGGGCAGCGAACCGCGGTTCCGGGAGACAGGTGCGGGAGCAACTGCGCGACCTCTGGCGGCGCTTCATGGCCCACTCGCTGGGCGACCGAGCGCTCTTCTTGGGCATCCCAGCCCTGTTCACCCTTCTCGTCGTGGTGTGGGCGCTGCTGCTCACACAGTCGAGTGAGTTTGGGTCGAGGGAGGGGCCGGCGTCATCGAGCCCGGCCTCGCCTATAGAGTCGCCGGCGTTGGCGAGTGCGAGGCCTCAAGACCCGTCTGCCGCCGAGCTGGCCAGCGCACCCAGCCCGAGCGCTGGTCCGCCGGCTTCTACGCCAACACTCCAAGCCAGCCCGATAGCCGCGTCCACCTCCACGCCGGCGCCTAATCCGGCGCGGGTGGTCCGGGTTGCCAACACGGAGAGCCTGGGAGCCAATCTGCGACGCGCGCCGAGTGCCTCCAGCCAGCGCATCACGGTCCTGCCCGACGGCGCCGAGCTGGATCTGGTCGGCCCGGATCAGGTCGCAGAAGGACGGACCTGGCGACACGTTCAGGACGAGGCTGGGGACCGGGGCTGGATTCTGAGCGAGTTCCTGGTCGAGGAGCCTGTTGCCGGCCCGCGCCCGACGTCGACGCCCTCGCCGCCGCCGCTCGAGATCACTGAGATCGCTTCGCCGGTGGCGCGCGGCCAAGTGGCCACACTGACGATCAAGACGCGACCCGGCACGCGCTGCGAGGTCAGGGTGCTCCTGTTCGGACCGGAGTACGCCCCGACGAAGGGCCTCGAGCCAAGGACCGCCGATCCAAGCGGAGAGTGCTCATGGTCGTGGACGGTTCCTGGTGACGCCTATCCGGGCGTCTGGCGCTATCTCGTCGTGGTCGGCAGCGGTGACCAGCGCGTCTTCCGAGAGGTCTCGGTGGCGATAACGTGAGCGCACAGCGAGCCCTGGCGATTGTGCTGATCGTCGTCGCGGCGGCTCCGCTGCTGGTCAGCGCCACCACGAACAGCCGCCAGGAGGGCATCCTCACGCTCAAGCTGCTCGCGCTCAACGACCTGCACGGCCACCTGGAGACCACGGCTCGGGTGGGCAATCGGCCGGTCGGCGGGGCAGCCGTTCTGGCGAGCTATCTGAGGCAGCGGAAGGCAGCCAATCCGGATCGGACCTTCCTCGTCCACGCCGGCGATATCGTCGGCGCAAGTCCGCCGATCTCGGCCCTGCTCCACGATGAGCCGAGTATCGAGGTCCTGAACGTGCTCGGTTTCGCGGCGGGCGCGGTTGGCAACCATGAGTTCGATCAAGGCGTCGAAGAGCTGCTGCGTTTGCAGAACGGTGGTTGTCACCCGGCCGGCTGTGCGCTGCCGTCGGGATTCGGCGGCGCCGCCTTCAAGTATCTGGCTGCCAACGTGGTGGACACGGCAAGCGGCCAGACGCTGTTTCCCGCCTACACCGTACTGGCAGTCGACGGCGTTCGTTTCGGGCTGATCGGGCTCGTCCTGCAAGAGACGCCGACGATCGTCGTGCCGACCCGAGTAGCCGGCCTGCGCTTCGAGGACGAGGTGGAGGCGGGCAATCGGGCCGTGGCAGAGCTCAAGCGGCAAGGTGTGCGCACCATTGTTGTCTTGATCCACCAGGGAGGCGAGCGTGTCGCGCCCGGTAGTCCTTCCGACCGAGTCGAGGGCCCGATCGTGCGAATCGCCGCGGGCCTGGATGACGAGGTTGACCTGGTCGTCAGCGGCCACACACATCGGGGCTACCGCGCGCTCATCGGTAACAAACTGCTGACCCAGGCCTTCTCTTTCGGAACCGCCTTCGCCGACATTGACCTGGACATAGACCGAGCGAGCGGCGACGTAGTCGATAAACGGGCCGAGATCGTGACGACGTTTGCCGACGTGATCACGCCTGATCCGACCGTCGCCGAGATGGTCTCGGGCTACGCCGCCGCCGTGGCGCCAGTGGTGAGCCGAGTGCTTGGCGCCGCGGCCGCCCCAATAAGGCGTGAACAGAACGCGGCCGGCGAGTCGCCGCTGGGCAATCTCATCGCCGACGCCCAGCGCGCCAAGAGCGACAACGCGCGGATCGCGTTCATGAATCCGGGCGGCATCCGCGACGACCTTCCGGCCGGCCAGCTCACCTACGGCCAGCTGTTCACCGTCCAGCCTTTCGGCAACTCGCTGGTCAGCCTGGACTTGACCGGTGAGCAGCTACTTCGTCTGCTCGAACAGCAGTGGCAGCTCGCGGACCGGGCCCGGCTGCTGCAGGTCTCACGGGGCTTTCGCTACGTCTGGGACGCCCGGCGCCCGATCGGCGACCGCGTCGTGTCGGCTTTCCTCGACGACCGCCCGCTAGATCCCGCGGCCACCTACCGCGTCGCGGTCAACAGCTTCCTGGCAGCCGGCGGGGACGCGTTCACGGTCTTGACCGAGGGCAGCAACCCGGTTGGCGGCCCGCTCGATCTGGACGCCCTCGTGGAGTACGTCCAGGAGCAGCCTCAGCCGCTCAGGTCAGTCTTCGAGGGCCGAATCACCAGGCTGGACTGAGTCAGCTGCCCGCCGAGTGCGTGACGATCACGGTCCCCTTCATGTGAGGATAGGGGACGCAGAAGTAGCGAAACGTGCCGGGCGTGTCGAACGTCACGCTGAAGCTGGCGCCCGGAGCGAGCAGCTCGGAGTCGAACAGGCCGTCGGGCGACGTAACCGTCACCGGCATGGAGCCCTGGTTGGTCCACGTCACCGTGCTGCCGACCGGGACTGTTAGGCTCGCCGGCTCGTAGCGCCAGCTCAGAGGATCGGCCGGCTGGACGATCGTGACCTGGACGTCGGCGGCCGAGGCCGACCCAGCCTCCAGCACGAGGAGCCCGGCGGCCAGGAGGATCGCGGGCCAGGCGAGCTGAAGGCGTGCGAGGATCCGAATTCCCAACATCAGACTCGTGGCTCCCCTCGTCGACCCGGAGCAGCCCGCTGCCCACACTCCCGGGAACGGACGTTCAGCTTGACGGTTGCGGGAGCGGACGCGGTCCGCGAGCGAGCGCAACCCGAGCACGCCGAGGCGAAAATGAAATAGCGCCCTTTTGCCGCGTTACAACGTTATTACAGTCAGAGGCCATGCGTCTATCGAGGCGTGAAACCTCTTGACGGCGGGGGCCGACTGCGATAGCGTGCCGCGCGGCGCCAATGGTGACGCCGCCGGGCACACGAGAAGCACGACGAGGTGCTTGCTAGGATGCGGAAGGACGAGGTCGCGGTTGTCGACGGCCGCGCGTTCATGCTCTCCGACGAGCTGGGCGACGTACTGCCCGGCTCGGGCAGTGCCTACTTCTACGCCACGAACGCCGCCGACGGGATTGCGCCCGGCGGGACCCTGAGCGTGGTCCGCGAGCGCTCGATCAACGGCCGCCTGCGCGACGAGCTCACGTTGGCCAATCACGGCGACCGGCCGACTTCGGTCACGCTGAGCCTCCAGCTCGCGGTCGATTTCGCCGACGTCTTCGAGGTCCGCCGGTCCGAGCCAGGCAGGCCGCCGGCCCTGGCCTGCAGCTCGGTCGATGGACACGACGTGGAGTATCGGTTGCTCCGCGATGGCCTCGAATGCCGCACGCTGATCCACTCGTCGGAGCCCGCGGCCATCTGGGGCGACCGGCTCGAATTCTCGATCACCCTCGCTCCGCGCCAGGATTGGCGGCTGACGCTCGACGTGCACCACGCCCTGGCCGAGCCAGCCGGACCCACGCCGCGCGCGGGAGTCACCCCGCTTGAGTCCGGGTGGACGACGGATCATGCATTTTGGGACCTGGCCGGTATGCCCGCTCCAGAAGAGCCCGCCCCAGGCTTGCCGTCCCTGGAGACGACTGACCCGCTGCTGCGACACGCCTGGGAGCGGGCGATTCAGGACCTGGCCGCCTTGCGGATGCCAGGTCCACACAACTATCCGCTCCTCGCCGCCGGGCTGCCCTGGTTCATGGCCGTCTTCGGACGTGACTCACTGATCGCGGGTCTGCAGACACTGTCGCTCGGGCCGGAGCTGGCGCTGGGCGCACTTCACACGCTCGCGGCCGAACAGGCCCACGAGTTCGACGACTTTCGCGACGCCGAGCCGGGCAAGATCCCGCACGAGATCCGGCACGGCGTCCTGGCGCGAGCGGGCCACGTGCCTCATGCCTGCTACTACGGGACGATCGACGCTACCCCGCTCTTCCTGGTCTTGCTGGCGGAAACCTGGCGCTGGACCAACGATCCGTCTCTGGTGCGCAAGCTGCTGCCGGCGGCGAGGGCGGCGCTCGACTGGATCGACCAGCGCGGCGACCTCGACGGCGACGGCTTCCTCGAGTATCGACGTCGCTCCCCACACGGGCTGGAGAACCAGGGCTGGAAGGACTCACACGACTCGGTACGCTTTGCCGACGGCCGCCCGGCAGGGGGTCCGATCGCGCTGTGCGAGGTCCAGGCGTACGTCTATCGGGCGAAGGTCGGCATGGCGCAGCTCTATGAAGCGCTCGGTCAGACGGCCAAGGCGGGCACGCTGCGCCGGCAGGCCGAGGAGCTGCGACACCGCTTCGACGCCGCCTTCTGGATGCCCGACGAGCGCTGCTACGCCCTTGCTCTCGACGGCGCCAAGCGGCAGGTCGATGCGGTCAGTTCGAACGCGGGCCAGTGTCTTTGGAGCGGCATCGTCCTACCCGAGCGGGCCGGCCAGTTGGCGCAGCGGCTATTTGAAGAGGACCTGTGGAGCGGGTGGGGAATCCGGACCCTGTCGACCCGGATGGCCGCCTATAACCCGATCTCGTATCACAACGGCAGTATCTGGCCGCATGACAACTCGCTGATCGCGGCCGGGTTGGCTGCGCATGGGTTCGAAAACGAGGCGAGCCAGATTATTCAGGGGCTACTCGCCGCTGCCGAGCGCTTTCCCGAGTTTCGGCTGCCTGAGCTGTTCGCCGGCTACCCGCGTCGGCTCAATAGCGCGCCGGTCGAGTACCCGAACGCGAACGGTCCGCAGGCCTGGGCGGCCGGGGCCGTTATCTTGATGGCTCAAACGATGCTCGAGCTGGCAGCCAGGCAGCCCGCCCCACGAGACCGCCCACTGAGACGGACGGGCCCACCGCGCCAGGCGGTGGCGAGCTGACTCTATCCTGGGCCGCCCTTCGCGCTAGACGGAGCGGTGGCCGTCGGCTATCCTCTGTATCCGGTCCGGCCCATTCGGCTCGGTAGGGAGAGACGCCATGCGACCAGACCCGATCTCGCGGCTGGCGGCGCCCGCGGTTGGGCTCATCATCACAGGAGTCCTCGGCATCCTGGCTGGCCTTACGGTCGCGGTCCTGGGCACCCCCGTCGGGGTCGCCGCGCTGGCACTGAGCGGCGACGACCGGCTGGCTACGCTGGTGGCCAGCGGGGCCCTGATCGTCGCTGGCCTGCTCGAGACTCTGATCTCGATCCTCATCGTGTTCGCCGGCTTGCAGATGCGCCGCGCCCAGGCGTGGGGGCTGGCCATGTCCGGGTCGGTGCTGGCGATGATCCCCTGCCTCAGCCCGTGCTGCCTGTTGGGGCTACCGATTGGGATCTGGTCGATGGTGGTGCTGAGCGACGAGGAGGTCAAGCTGGCGTTCCAGGGAGGCCAGCCGCCACCGCCCTACGCCCCGCCGCCTACCCCGCCACCGGTGCCTCCGTCGTAGGGGTGGGTAGTAGCTGAGGACGCACGCCGTGCGCCTCTACCGATCGGCCGGGGCGCCCGGGTCCTCAGTCTGATCGCCGTTGCGGCCGTTGAGAAGCTCGATGCAGGCGACCCGGTCACCCGGGTTGAGGTTCATCACGACCACACCCTGCGCGTCGCGACCGGTCTGCCTGACGGTGCTCAGCTCGGTCCGGATGACGATCCCGCTGGCCGAGATCAGCATCAGCTCCTCGTCGCCGTGGACGACCTGGGCTGAGGCGACCGGGCCGGTCTTCCTGGTGACCCGAAGCGTCTTCTGGCCGCCAGTCGCACGCCCGTGCGGGGTGTAATGCTTGAGCAGCGTCCGCTTGCCGTAGCCGTTGACGGTGACCACCAGAAGCTGGCCGTTCGGCTCGACGGTGTCCATGCCGGCCAGGTAGTCACCCTTCGCTAGCCTCATCCCCCGCACGCCGCCGCTGGCTCGCGAGGCCGTCCGCAGCACGTCGACTGAGAATCGAAGCGCCTGGCCCTGCCCGCTTACGAGGATCACTTCGCGGCCGGATGGACAGTGTTTGACCCAGCACAGCTCGTCGTCGGGCTCGAGGTCCATGGCGATCAGCCCATTTCGACGGACCGTTGCGAAGTCGTGGAGCGACGTCTTCTTGATCTCGCCGAAGCGGGTGGCCATGATCAGAAACTCGTTGTTCTCGAAGTCCGGGGCGGCCAGGACGGCGGTCACCGTCTCCTTGGGGTCGAGGTCGATCACGTTGATCAGCGGCACGCCACGGGCGGTACGATCGAACTCGGGGACCTGGTACGCCTTGGTCTGATAGACCTTGCCTCGATTGGTGAAGAACAGGATGTTGTCGCGGGCGTTGGCGACGACCATGTGGCGAAGGGCGTCCTCCTCGCGCAGCACTTGACCGCGGATACCCTTGCCGCCTCGCCGCTGGACGCGGTACGTGTCGGAGCGCAGCCGCTTGACGTAGCCGCGCCCGGAGATCGTGACGAGGACCTCGTCGTTGGGGACCAGGTCCTCCTCCGATAGCTCGCCGCCGATGTCCGTCGCAACCTGAGTGCGGCGCGCGTCGCCGAACTTCTTCTTAAGCTCGGTCAGGTCGTCGCGCACGAGATACAGGATCTTGCGTGGATTGGCGAGCAGGTCTTCGAGGCGGGCGATGGTCTTGAGCACTTCGGCGTATTCGTCCAGGATCTGCTTGCGCTCGAGCGCAGCCAGACGCCGAAGCTGCATGTCGAGGATGGCGCGGGCCTGGATCTCGGTCAGCTTGAAGCGGCTCTGAAGGGTAACCAGCGCCACCTCAGCCGACTCGGACTGGCGGATCGTCCGAATGACCGCGTCCAGCTGGTCCAACGCGATCTTCAGGCCTTCCAGAATGTGGGCTCGGGCCTGGGCCTTCTCCAGCTCGAACTGGGTTCGGCGGGTAAGGACCTCGTGGCGGTAGTCCAGGAAGTACTGGAGCATCCGCTTGAGGGTCAGCACGCGCGGCTGGGGCGCCTGGACATTGCCCTGCTCGTCGCGCTCCACGACCAGCGCCAGCATGTTGATCCCGAATGACGACTGCATCGCGGTGTACTTGTAGAGCTGGTTGAGGACCGTGCGCGGGCTGGACTCGCGCTTGAGCTCGATCACCAGTCGCATGCCCTGGCGGTCGGACTCGTCACGCATGTCGGCGATGCCGTCGATTCGCTTCTCGCGCACCAGGTCGGCGATCTTCTCCTGAAGCGCGGCCTTGTTGATCTGGTAAGGCAGCTCGGTGATGACGATTTGGAAGAGCCCGGCCCGCCGCTCCTCGATCCGCGCCTTGGCGCGGATCAGGACCCGCCCGTGCCCGGTCGCGTAGGCGTGTTTGAGATTGTCGACGATCAGCCCGGTCTTGCTGTCCTTCTCGCGGGTGATCAGGATGCCGCCGGTCGGGAAGTCGGGCCCAGTGATGTGCTTACACAGGTCGTCGACCGTCGCGTCCGGGTTCTCGATCAGCTCGAGCAGCGCGCCGACGACCTCGGTCAGGTTATGGGGCGGCATGTTCGTGGCCATCCCGACCGCGATCCCGGCCGAGCCGTTGCAGATCAGGTTCGGGAAGCGGCCCGGCAGGACGGTCGGCTCGTTGCGGGTCCCGTCGTAGTTCGGCTGCCAGTCGACGGTCTCCTTGTCGATATCGGCCAGCATCTCGACGGCGATCGGCGTCAGCCTCGACTCGGTGTAGCGCATCGCCGCTGGCGGGTCGTTGTCGACCGAGCCGAAGTTGCCCTGCCCGTCCACCAGTGGGTAGCGCATGTTGAACGTCTGGGCCAGGCGGACCAGGGTCGGGTAGATGACGGCCTCACCGTGGGGGTGGTAGTTGCCCGACGTATCGCCGCAGATCTTGGCGCACTTGCGGTAGGGGCGCCCTGGCGCCAGGTTGAGGTCGTGCATCGCCACCAGGATGCGGCGCTGCGATGGCTTCAGCCCGTCGCGCACGTCCGGCAAGGCCCGTGCGACGATGACGCTCATCGCGTAATCGAGGTAGGAGTTACGCATCTCCTCCTCGAGGGTGACCTGCCTGACGATGCCGATCTCCATCTGACTCGCTCGCTCCCAACGTTGGCGCGAAAAAGGGCGCACCGCGTGCGCCCTTACGACAGCCCTAACTCGGTGTCACGGTTTTGATTGTAGCCGATTCCGGCCCACCTCTACCAGGAATGAACGCGCCCGGCGCGGCGCACGATGCTGCTACAATCGATATCGAAAGACCCCCTCTCCCTTACCCCGCCCGAAAAGGAGACGGGGATGGGATCCTTCCCGAGCTTCGCGGGGTCGGGAAAGGCCAATGGCGACGCAGGTAGGCTCCGAAACGAAGACCGAGCTGATCGAACAGCTCGAGCGCATCCTCGGGCCAGACGGCGTGCTCTGGCAGGCGTATGACCTGACACTCTACGAGTACGACGGCTCGATCGATCGGGCCCGCGCGCAGGCCGTCGTTTTCCCCACCAGCAGCGAGCAGCTGTCATCCCTGGTCGAGCTGTGCGTTCGGCTCGGCGTGCCCTACACGGCGCGCGGGGCCGGAACGGGCCTGTCCGGCGGCGCCATCCCCAGCCAGGGCGGCGTGCTGGTCAGCTTCTCTCGAATGAACCGGATCCTGGAGGTGGACCTGGATAACCTGCGGGCCGTGGTCGAGCCTGGACTGGTCAACGTGCGGCTCAGCCAGGCGGTGGCGCCACACCGCCTGCAGTACATCCCAGACCCGTCCAGCCAGAAGGCCTGCACGATCGGCGGCAACGTCGGCGAGAACTCGGGCGGCCCGCACACTCTCCGCTACGGCGTGACCACCAACCACGTCCTGGGCCTGGAGGTCGTCCTGCCGGATGGCGAGATCGTCCACACTGGTGGGAAGGCGCTCGACACACCGGGCTATGACCTGACCGGGCTGTACGTCGGCTCCGAAGGCACCCTGGGGCTCGTCACCAGGGTGATCGCCCGCCTGGTCCCGCTTCCGGAGGCGGTCAAGACGCTGCTGGCCATTTTCCCCACTGTCGGCGACGCCAGCCGAGCGGTCAGCGGGATCATCGCCCGCCGGATCGTGCCGGCCGCGCTCGAGATGATGGACAACTTGTGCATCCGGGCGGTCGAGAGCCGGGCCCCAGCTGGTTTCCCAATCGGCTGGGCGTAAGGGCGCCTTCGGCGCGATCGGCATGATCACGCCGGACTACTACACCGTCGACGGGGTCGTCCCTCGCAGCAAGCTGCCGGAGGTGCTGGCCGAGGTCGGCGAGATCTCGGTGCGGTCCGGGCTGCGGATCGCCAACGTCTTCCATGCCGGGGATGGCAACCTGCACCCGCTGATCTGCTTCGATGCCGACCGGCCCGGCGAGACTGAGCGGACCATCGAGGCCGGCGCCGAGATCATGCGCCTGTGCGCCGAGGTCGGCGGGTCGCTGACGGGCGAGCACGGGATCGGGATGGAGAAGAAGGACCTGATGCCGCTCATCTTCGCACCCCAGGACGTGGAGGTCATGCGGCGCGTCAAGGAGGCGCTGGACCCATGCGGCTACTGCAACCCGGACAAAGTGTTCCCCACACCAGGCCGCTGCCTGGAGATGTTCGGCCGAAAGGGCGCGGCGGTTGGCTGGTGAGCCAGGAACTGGGTAGGGGCACGGCATGCCGTGCCCTTCGAGTAGGAGGACCCGCGGCGTGACTCATCCGGCATCGCTCGTCTCGCTCGACAGTCAGCTTTCGGCCGCCGTGGCCGACTGGAGTCGACTCGAGCCCGACGATGACACTTATCTGGTCGACGGAGTCCGGCCGGGCCTGGTCTGCTCGCCAACCAGCGCGGAGGAGATGTCGGCGGCGGTCCGGGCCGCGGACCAAGCCGGGGCCGCTGTCATTCCCTGGGGCGGCGGGACCCGCATGGCGCTTGGCTTTCCGCCCCGAGCCGCCGACCTCGTCATCCGCACGGAACCGCTCGACGAGATCGTCGAGTACGAGCCGGCCGACCTGACCGTCACGGTCCAGGCTGGCATCCGACTAGGCGCTCTCCAGGAGCGTCTTCGGGCCGAGGGCCAGTTCCTCGCGCTCGACCCGGCCGCCCAGGACCGAGCCACGATTGGCGGAATCATCGCTGCCAACGCTAGTGGGCCACTGCGCCTGCTCTACGGCTCGGCGCGCGACCTGGTCATCGGCACACGGGTGGTCAACGCCGACGGGGTGATCAGCAAGGCCGGCGGCCGAGTCGTCAAGAACGTGGCGGGCTACGACCTCAACAAGCTGTACATCGGCTCGCTTGGGACCGTCGGCATCGTCGTGGAGCTGAGCTTCAAGCTCCACCCGCTTCCACAGAGCGAGGGCATGCTGCTGGCGACGTTCGGCTCGGTCCAGGACGCCGCCGAAGCGGTGGCCGCCATCTATCGCTCCCCGCTCGGGGTTGCCGCGCTCGAGCTGCTCGACCCGAGCGCGGCGGCCGACTGCCCCGGCCAACCGGCAGTCCCAGGATCCGGCTGCGCGCTCATCGTGGCCGCCCTCGGCTTCGAGAAGGCCGTCGAGCGCCAGCTTCGCGATCTGGCCGAGCTGTGCCAGAGGGCGAGCGATGTGCAGAGCCTGCGGGGCGACGAGGTCCAGCCGCTGTGGACGGCGCTGCGCGAGTTTCCCGATCCCTCCCGGGAGGGCGTGGCTCTCCTCAAGGCCGCCGTCCCGCCGGCCCGCAGCCCCCACGCGCTGACGGCCCTGCGCGACCTGGCGACCGAGATCGGGTTCAGTCCGGCGGTCCTGTCGCATGCCGGCAGCGGCATCGTCTACCTTCGGTTGTGGCCGAGCGGCTGGGACCAGGAGTCCGACGCGTCGGACCGCCTGGCCAGCCTGGTCGAGCGCGGCCGCTCGTTTGCTCGCGGCGAGGGCGGCAGCCTGGTCGTCGAGTCCTGCCCGGCCGCCGCCAAGACGGGAATCGACGTCTGGGGCGAAGTCGGCGACGCCTTTCCGGTCATGCGCTCGCTGAAGGAGAAGCTCGACCCAAACGGGAGACTCAACCCGGGCCGCTTCGTCGGCAGGCTCTAGCGAAGGAGACCAAAGGAACCACCAAGACACCAAGGCACCAAGATTTCCAAGAAAACCCGCTTGGTGTCTTGGCGGTGACCGAGGCAGCTTGTGGCAGTAGAGATAGGAGAACGCGAGTTTGTGCCGGCCGTGCCGATGGAGCTCGACCGGAGCGTCCTGAAGCAGTGCGTGCGGTGCGGGCTGTGTCTGGACCTCTGTCCCACGTACCGCGCCCTGGGCCTGGAGATGGACTCGCCGCGCGGTCGGATCTATCAAACGATCGCGGTCTACGAGGGCAGGATCAGCCCCGACGATCCGAAATTCCGCAAGCACATCTACCAGTGCCTCGACTGCCGGGCGTGTGAGACGGCCTGCCCGGCCGGCGTGCGGTACGGCAAGATCGTCGAGGCCGCGCGCGGGGTCGCCGAGCCCGAGAACGAGGCCGAGCGGACGATTGGCAAGACTGTCCTGAACCGAGTCTTCACATCCAACCCGGCCCTGGATATGATCGGCCTTGGCCTGCGGGCGTATCAGAAGACCGGACTCCAGGCCCTCGTCCGCAAGCGTGGGCTGCTGAAGCTGCTGCCCAAACGGCTGGCCGAGATGGAGGGCATGCTCGCGCCGGCTCAGGGCGGCCTGGCCCGGGCAGACATCCCCGAACTGGTGCTGGCGCGCGGCAACCGGCGCTCCAGAGTCGGGTTCATCGCCGGCTGCATCATGCCGCAGCTCATGGGTTGCACGAACCAGGCAAGCGTTCGCGTCCTGGCGCGAAACGGCTGCGACGTCGTCACGCCACGCGGCCAGGGCTGCTGCGGTGCGCTCCATGTCCACATCGGCGAGCGCGATACGGCCCGCCGACTAGCCCGCCGGAACATCGCGGCCTTCGAGCCACTCGGGCTCGACGCCATCATCATCAACGCGGCCGGCTGCGGCTCGACGCTGAAAGAGTACCCCCACCTCTTCGAGAACGACGCGGCCTGGCTGGAGCGCGCCCGGGCATTCTCGAGTAAGGTCAAGGACATCTCGGAATGGCTGGCCGAGATCGGGCTGAACACGGCCGAGCTTGGCGAGACCAGCGTCCGGGTGACGTACCAGGACCCCTGCCACCTGGTCCACGGCCAGGGCGTACGCAACCAGCCTCGCGACCTGCTGCGGGCCATCCCAGGGCTGGAGCTGGTCGAGATGAAGGACTCCGACGTCTGCTGTGGAAGCGCCGGCATCTACAACCTCACCCATCCCGAGCTGTCGGCAAAGATCCTGGGCTGGAAGATGGCAGAGATCGCCACGACCGGAGCCCAGGTCGTTGTCGCCCCCAACCCGGGCTGCGCCATGCAGATCGCCTACGGCGCTCGCGCGCGCGGCATCGAGCTCGAGATCGTCCACGTCGTCGACCTGCTCGATCGGGCATACGCGGTAGGCAGTAGGCAGTAGGCAGTGGGCAGAGAGCCGGGGCTGTCCCCTCCTGCCAACTGCCTACTGCCCACTGCCCACTCGTTGGACATCCTCGGCGTCCGGGTCGACGACGTCACCTACGACGAGGCGCTGGCGGCCATCGAGGGATTCGTCGTCGCGGGTGGTCCCCACCTGATCACCACGCCAAACCCGGAGTTCGTGATGACCGCGCGCCGCGACAAAGCGTTCCAGGTCGTGCTCGAGCGGACCGCGCTCAACATCCCGGATGGGATCGGACTGATTCTGGCGGCCCGGCTGCTCGGAGGGCGCTTCCGCCAGCACGTTCGCGGCACGGACCTGGTCGAGCGCGTTGCCGGGCTCGCCGCCGAGCGGGGCTACCGAATGTACATGCTTGGGGCCGCGCCCGGCGTGGCCCGCGAGGCGGCCGAACGCCTCATGGCACGCCATCCCGGACTGAAGATCGTCGGCGCCGAGCCGGGCTCGCCCGATGCGGGAGACGACGCGCGGGTAGGGGGCGCGATCACGAGCGCGGGCCCAGTCCATATCCTGCTGGTCGCTTACGGCGCGCCCGCGCAGGAGCTATGGCTCGACCGCAACCTCGACCGGCTCGGGATACCCGTTGGGATTGGGGTGGGCGGCGTGTTCAACTACCTCTCGGGGCGGGTCCCACGCGCGCCGGGCTGGGTCCAGCGATTGGAGCTGGAGTGGCTGCATCGCCTGCTGACCGAGCCATGGCGCTGGCGCCGGCAGTTGGCTCTGCCCCAATTCCTAGCGCTCGCCGTCCTGACCGCCGCGAGCCGCGCCACGAGGCGTGGCCTGTAGTATGGCCCGGGGCGCCAACGGATCTGCCAGATCCGCCCGTGCAACTTGACATTATCTGGCTGGCGAGTATACTGACCATTAATCGAACACCTGGCCTTGCCTGAGATGGCAGCCCGTGGCGGCTGGTGCTAGGTGGAGTGGGTAATCCGCTAGGAGCACACTTCCGGGCCCGTCCGGTGCATCTGGGCGGGCCTGGGTCATTCAGGAGCACTTCGGGAAGAGGAGGAAGCCCGATGGCAAAAATGCGCGTGCTCTCGGGCCGTGGCGACACGGTGGTGGAGTGGGACGAGCGGAAGCTGCGGACGCGTGATCCTGAGGCCTTGGCGGCCGTGCGAGAGGCTGAACGGATCTTCGAGGAGCAGCGCTCCCGCGGCGCCACGGCCTTCAAAGTACAGCCCGACAAGCCGGCCCAGCGGATCGACGAGTTCGACCGCACCGCCGAGCAGATTATCGTCGTACCGCGGGTCGCCGGGGGCTGATCCACCGTGGTCCTCACGGTGATCGCTCTCGAGCTGCTGTTCGTCCTGCTGATCGTTTGCCTGTTGTGCCGGGCGCCGTATGGCGTCCTGGCGCACCAGTCGCTGGCAGTCGGGCGACGATCCGACTGGCGCGAAGCTCAGGAGCGTGCTGAGCACCTCCTGCGCGAGATCCTCAACGACGAGGAGTACCGCCATCTCAACCGGCGCGGCTACCTGGAAGTCCCCAGTCGTACCCGCCCGAGGCGGGTCTATCGGGTCCCTCGCCATCAGGGCCAGGTCAAGGTCTACGAAGGGGGCGTCCCGATCATGGCGTTGTGCGTCCAATCCGTCGACGCGATCCCGGACGGCGACGCGGTGCTGATGCACAAGCTGATGATCGAAGGCAACGAGGAGGAGTACCTCCGAATCGCCAACCGCTTCGAACCGACGCTGTACGGTTTCATCGCGATCCGTCCCCGAGGCCGCATCTAGGCGCGTTCAGCCCTCGAGCAGCGGCCGAGGGGGTCCTCGCTGCGTGGTACCATATGTTCCCGGGCGTTCGCGGCGACACTCTCAGACGCCCTGGCCGCTAGGTGCGCCGACTGCTTCAAAACATCCGTCGAGATATTCGCGCTGCGCGCGAGCGTGACCCGGCCGCGATCAGCGACCTCGAGGTCATCCTAGCCTACCCGGGCTTCCACGCCCGCCAGCTGCACCGCCTGGCCCACGCTCTCCAGCGCCGCGGTCTGCCCATCGTTCCACGCCTCATCTCCCACCTGAACCGGGCATTGACCGGGATCGAGATCCACCCGGCCGCGCGAATCGGCGAGGGGTTGTTCATCGATCATGGGATGGGACTCGTGATCGGCGAGACGGCTGAGATAGGGGACGACGTGACCCTGTACCAGGGCGTGACGCTCGGGGGCACCAGTCGACTGCGCCACAAGCGTCACCCCACGCTGCGCGACGGGGTCGTCGTAGGCGCACACGCCCAGCTCATCGGGGCTATCGAGGTGGGCGAGGGAGCGCGCGTTGGCGCCGGCTCCGTGGTCGTCAACTCGGTCCCACCCTACTCGACGGTGGTGGGCGTGCCGGGTCGAACGGTCGCCGTCCGCTTCCCGGACAATCGGCCAATCGCCCGCCTGCCAGACCCGGAGGCCGAGACGATAGAGCTGCTACAACAGCGCATCCGCGAGCTGGAGGGCCGCCTGGCCGGCCTGGAACGTCATCTTGGCCGGATGCGGGCTGACCGAATGGAGCGCTCAGAGAGCTGGGTGACTGGCGAGCTGGCATAGACTGAGCGTGGTAAGGACCGCGAGCGCTCCTCCATGTCAGCTCGATTCGTCTAGACGTGAGTGACCGCGGTCAGGCTCTGACGCCGAGATGAGCACGGTCGGCCTGTTGCATTACACGTGTCCGCCCATTGTCGGAGGGGTCGAGTCGCTGATCGCGCTCCACTGTCGCCTGCTGGTGAGCCATGGCTACCGGGCACGGGTGCTGGCGGGCCGTGGCTCCCCCTTCAACCGCCAGGTGGCGCTCACACTCATCCCGGCCCTGGACTCCAAGTACCCGCCGCTCCTTGCCGTCAATGAAGAGCTGAAAGCCGGCCAGGTCGGAGCTGGCTTCCACACGCTGGCCGACGAGCTGGCCGATCGACTCGTGAAGGCCTTTGGCGGACTGGACGTCTGCGTCATCCACAACGCGCTCACCTTGCACTTCAATCTGCCGCTTACGGCCGCCCTCCACAAGCTCGCCTCTGAAGGCGCGGCTCCGCAGCTGATCTCCTGGTCCCACGATCTGTCATGGGCCAACCCGCTCTATGTGCCACTGATGCGTGAACGCGAGCCCTGGAGCCTGCTCAAGAGTCCGCTGCCGGGCGTCTCGTACGTGGTGGTTTCCGAGGACCGCCGACGGGCCCTGCGCCGGTTGTGGGGTCGGAGACCTACCCCCCCAACCCCCCTCCCTAAAGGCCCTAAAGGGAAGGGGGAGAATCACCCCGATCCCTTCAGGGAAGGGGGGCGGGGGGTTAGGTCGGGGTCGGCCCCAGACATCGCCGTGGTCCCGGCCGGCGTGGATCCGGCCGCCAAGCTGAAGCTTCGAAGTTCCACGCTGGCCCTGGCACGGCAGTTGCGTATCGGCGATGCCTGGCCGTTCATGCTGCTCCCGGCGCGGATCACCAAACGAAAAAACATCGAGTACGCTATCGAGGTCACCCGCGGGCTGCGAGACCGTGGCCTCAGGCCACTGCTGCTGGTGACCGGGCCGCCTGGTCCCCACAATGTTCGATCGGTGGACTACGTGGACGAGCTGCGGGCGAAGCGAGAGGCGCTCGACGTGCAGGCTGAGGTGGTATTCCTGCACGAACGGCGACGAACTGACGGGCGGCCCTGGCGGGCGAGCGACGCGATGATGGACGACCTGTATCAGCTGGCTGACATGCTGCTCTTCCCAAGCGCTCAGGAGGGCTTCGGCATCCCATTGCTCGAGGCCGGGTTGGCCAGGCTGCCCGTCTTCTGTTCGGATATCCCGCCTTTCCGTGAGGTCGCTGGCAAGGCGGCCCACTTCTTCGGCCTCGACGAGCGACCGGCCCACGTCGCCGAGCGGATCGCCACGTTCCTCGACCGCGATGAGACCGCCCGGCTCCGCCGCCGTGTGCTGAGCTCGTTCACCTGGGAGCATGTCTTCGAGGAGCGGATCGAGCCCCTCCTCGCGGGCGGCGGGGGCCAGGAACAAGTGCGCTTCGCGGGGTCGGGGGTCAGGGCCCAGGCCGTGCGATGAGTATTCCCCCACCCCTGGGCTCTGGGTCCCACGAATACACGATCCTGGTCCCCGTCGCGGACCTGCGGGCCGCGGGCGAGCTGATCCAGGTCGCCTCAGCGTTGATGCCGGTTCACGAGGGTGAGGCGCGCGGAAAGGTCATATCACTGGGCGTTGTGGAGATCCCGGAGGAGCTGGCCTTCAGCGAGGGCACCATTCCGGCTCGGATGCACCGCCAGCAGCTCGGCCGTCTGCGGCGCCTGAACCGCTCCCCGCGGATCGAGATGCGTACCCTGGTGCGGGTCCATCGCCAGGTCTGGCAAGGCATCGTCGAATCGGCTCAGGAGGAAGGCGTCGACCTGATCTTGCTTGGCTGGAGCGGCCGCACAGCGGAGCACGCCGTCCTAGGAACCACGGTCGACGAGGCGGTCCGCAACGCGCCATGCGACATCGCTGTCGCCAAGGGGCTCAAGGTGAGCGCGGTCAAACGCATTCTGGTGCCGATCCGCGGTGGCCCTCACGCCGCCCTCGCATTCAGGCTCGCCATGGGGCTGGCTGAGCGGGTCGGCGGGACGGTGACCGCGCTCCGCATCGAGACCCCGGACGTCGTTGAGGCCGAGCGCGCACGCGACATCGAGGAGTTCGCGGCGGTGGTGGCGACCACCACGAATTCCGATCTGGTCCACCAGCTCGTGGTCAACGCGGACTCCGTGGTGGAGGCGATTTGCCGCCAGGCGGAGGCTCACCATGTGGTGATGATGGGCGCGGCGGCCGGCCCGCCCGACCCGAACCTGCTGTTCGGACCAATCGCCGAGGCGGTCGCTAGGCAGGTCGAGCGTGGCACCGTGATCGTCAAGACTAAGCTGCCGGGCACCGCTACTCACGACGAATGGGAGCGCCTGTTCCTGCCACCGACGCCACGTCGCGAGCAGCGCCCATTGGAGATCTCGGCCGTCGTCGACAAGTGGTTTGCAGAGAATACCTTCGACAGCCATGAGTTCGAGCGGATCGACGAGCTGGTCCGTCTGAAGCGCCAGCAAGGGCTGACCATCAGTCTCGGCCTCCCAACTCTGAACGAGGAGGAGACGATCGGCGCCATCATCAAGAGTGTCAAGGCCGAGCTGTGCGACCGATACCCCCTGCTGGACGAGATCATCCTGATCGACAGCGACTCAGCCGATCGGACGCGCCAGATCGCGGCCGAGTACGGAGTGCGGGTCTGCGCGCATCGCGAGATCCTGCCGCGCTACGGGAGCTACCGCGGGAAAGGCGAGGCGCTCTGGAAAAGCCTCCACATCCTCAAGGGGGATCTCATCGCCTGGATCGACACGGACATCAAGAACATCCATCCCCGGTTCGTCTACGGACTGATCGGTCCGTTGCTTAAAGACCAGCGCATCAAGTTCGTCAAAGGGTTCTACAAACGCCCGATCCGCGGGCCGGGCGGGCTTCACGCGACTGGCGGCGGCAGAGTGACCGAACTGACGGCCCGCCCGATCTTCAACCTGTTCTTCCCGGAGCTCTCGGGGCTACTCCAACCGCTATCCGGCGAACAGGCCGGTCGCCGCGAGGTGCTGGAGCAGCTGCCGTTTTTCACCGGCTACGGGGTGGAGACCGGCCTGCTGATCGACATGCTCGAGCAGTTCGGCCTGCAGGCGGTTGGGCAGGTCGACCTCAAGCGGCGAGTGCATCGCAACCAGTCGTTGACGTCGCTCAGTCCGATGGCGTTCACCATCCTCCAGGTCGCCATGAAGCGACTGGAGCAGCGTCACCGTCTGCACCTGCTGTCCGAGGTCAACACCAGCATGAAGCTCATCCAGCACGAGCGGGACAACTTCCATGTGGAGGTCAAAGAGCTCGGCGACGTCGAGCGGCCACCGATCGCCAGCTTGCCAGAGTATCGCGCCGCGCACGGGAAGGAGCCAGAAGCCAGGGTCGCCGTGACTGACATCATTCTGTGCCGCCACGGCGAGACGGAGTGGAACCGGGAGGGGCGCTATCAGGGCAAGACCGACATACCGCTGAACGGTCGCGGTCGCGAGCAGGCGCGCCAGCTGGCCGCCTCGCTGCGCGACGAGCCGATCGCAGCGGTCTACTCGAGTACCCTGGCACGGGCGTACGAGACGGGGGTTGAGATCGCCAGGCTGCACGGCCTGGAGGTCAAGCGGGACCCACGCCTGGATGAGATCAATCAGGGTCTCTGGGAGGGTCTGCGGCGCGAGGAGATCGTGCTCACACATGCCGAGCTGCATGAGCGCTGGCTTGGCTACCCGCTGGATCTTCGCTTACCCGAAGGCGAGACGCTGGACGAAGTTCTCAGTCGAGTTCGGTCTGCACTGGACGATATCCTCTTGTTACACCCCAGCCATGCTATCTGCATCGTGGCCCACAGCGTGAGCATGGCGGTTATCAAACACGAGCTTCAGGGCCTGTCGTTAGCAGAAGCGCTGGGCGGCCTGCCGAAGAACGCCTCGTGGGAGCGGATCGGCGTGGGCAAACGGGCGGTCGGGGCATAATTCGGCTGTGTCACGCCGAAACGGTCAGACGACGAACCAGCCCGCCCTGCCTGACCACAGTCTCGAGCCGAGAAACGGCATCCTGGCGCCAGCCCGCGGCGCCAGGGTGATGCTCGCCGCGCTCGACTGGCCGGGGGCGGCGAGCTCACAGGCCGGGGACTCGCTCGATGAGCTTGCCCGTCTGGTCGAGACAGCCGGCGGGACCGTGGTAGGGCAATCCATCCAGCGACGGGACCATCCGGACCCGGCGACCTTCTTCGGGCACGGCAAGACGACGGAGCTAGCGACCGCGCGCGCTGGTAGGGGCGAGGCGGCGGCTCACCCCTACGACTTGCTCGTGGTGGATGCGGCGCTCAGTCCGGTCCAGCAGCGGAACCTCGAGGCGCGGATCGACGGGCCGGTTCTCGACCGGCCCGGCCTGATCATCGAAATCTTCGGCCAGCGGGCTCGCACTCGCGAGGCCCGCCTCCAGGTCGAGCTGGCCCAGCTCGAGTACCTGCTACCCCGCCTGAGCGGCGCCTGGCGACACCTCGAACGGCAGGTGGGCGGCATCGGGGCCCGGGGCGGTCCTGGCGAGCAGCAGATCGAGCTGGACCGCCGCCAGGTGCGCGATCGAGTGGCCGCCCTCAAGCGCGAGATCGGCCAGGTTCGGGCGCATCGCGCGCGGGCCCGCGTGGCGCGGCGCGATGGACCGCCGCTCGTGGCTCTGGTCGGATACACCAACGCCGGCAAGTCGAGCTTGATGAATCGTCTGACCGCGGCCGGTGTGGTGGCCGAAGACCGGCTGTTCGCTACCCTCGATCCGACTACCCGGAGGATGGCGCTGCCAGGGGGCGGCTACGCCGTGATCTCGGATACTGTCGGCTTCATCCAGAACCTCCCGCCACAGCTCATCGCGGCCTTCCGAGCGACGCTCGAGGAGCTGAACGCGGCCGACCTGTTGCTGCACGTTGTCGATGTCGCGCATCCCCGCGCCCGAGCACAGCAGACAGCCGTGGAGCGCGTCCTGGACGAGCTCGGTCTGGCCGACAAGCCGACGTTGGCGGTGCTGAACAAGGCCGACTTGCTCGCCGAGCCGCTCGACATGCAGGCCTGGTCGAGTGTCGACGAGCAGAACGCAATCCTGGTTTCAGCGCGAACCGCGTTCGGCATCGGGGCGCTTCGAACGCGAATCGCGCGTTGGCTGGGGTCAAGGGCCCGCGAGGTGGAAGTGGAGCTGCCCTTCTCGGCCGGGCGCCTGGTCGCCCTCTTTCGCCGCGAGGGCTTCCTGATACGCGAGGAGCACCGCGCCCACGGCACGCGCCTCCACGGGCACTTGCCCGAGCGGTTGCTGGCGACTTTCCGTCGCGCTGGACGCGTTCGCGAGCTCGAGTCGAGCCACGCGGGCGGTTGGCGTTGACACCGACCAAGAACGGGGGAGAGCCCGACGGACCGACAACAGGTCGAGCTTGGTCCCCATCGTCCCGTGGGGGTGCGCCTCCCCCGGCGATCGGGATCCTCGTCAGACCATCACGAGCCCGCCAGGCTCACCCTTATAGTACACGCTAGGCGCGCGGAAGGGAAGGGGAAGCGCTAGCCCAGGCGGGCCATTTTGCATAGCCCGTTAGGCGCGCTTTACCAGCCGTGATGAGGTAGGTCCTCGTCGCGCTCCTCTTCGATCACTCGGCCGGCCAGGTAGCCTTCGACCGGCTCGTCGCGGAAGTCGATGCCCGCCTGGCTGAGAGCCTGGCGAGCCGTCTCGAGCTGGAGAGCCGGCACGGCCAGGTGGCCGCCGGGCAGTACGGTGACCGTCACGACCCGCTCCAGGACCCGCTCGCCCGCTTCGGCCTCGTCGAGAGAGCGAAAGCGGATCCGCTGCATCATCCGGCGCTCACCCCACGTAGCTGATTCGATAGATCTGGCCGGCCTTGTCGTCGGAGAGGTAGAGACTGCCATCGGAGCCAACAGTCACGTCAACCGGCCGCCCCCAGGCGCTGCCGCGGTCGAGCCAGCCAGACACGAAGTCCTGCACCTCCCCAGTCGGCCAGCCGTCGCGGATGGGGATTCGGACTAGCTTGTAGCCAGTCGGCTCCGTCCGGTTCCATGAGCCGTGGAAGGCAACGAATAGGTCGCCCCGGTACTCGGCCGGAAATTGGCTCGCGGTGTAGAAGGTCAATCCTAGCGGCGCCGAGTGGGCCTGCATCTCGATTGCCGCGCGGGACACTCCCTCGCAAGCGCCTGCTCGTCCAAACTCCGGGTCCAGCGCGACGCCATTGATGCAGCGAGGCCAGCCGAAGTCGTCGCCGTCGTGGACCACGTTGACGGTCTCTGGCGGATAGTCGTCGCCGAGCCAGTCTCGACCCATGTTGGTCGTCCACAGCTCGCCAGTCGTTGGATGAAAGACGAAGCCGACCGCGTTCCGCAGGCCGCGCGCGAAGGTCCGCCCGCCGCTCCCGTCTGGCGCGAACTGCATGATCGAGGCGCGCCGCCCGTCGCGCTCGTTGCAAACGTTGCACGACGAGCCGATCGACACGTAGAGCATGCCGTCTGGACCGAACCCGATCGTACGCGTGAAATGCCCACCGCTGGATGGAAGCTCTGCCAGCCGCTCTCGAAGATCGGCGCGGCCATCGCCGTCAGTGTCGGCCAGTCGGGTCAGATGGTCCGTCTCGCCGACGTACAAGTAGGCGCCGCTGAAGGCCAGCCCGTGCGGTCGGTTGAGCCCCTCGGCGAACGTGATCACCTGGTCGGCCTTGCCATCGCCATCTCGATCCGGCAGACGCGCGATCTTGCCTTGGCCCATCAGCGAGGCGTACAGGTCGCCGTCGGGCCCAACGGTCAAGAATCGCACGCCGTCCAGACCGCTCGCGAAGACATCGATCCGGAAGCCTGGCGGCAGCGAGAGCGCCTGCTCTTCGCCTGGGGCCGCGGACACGACGGATAGCCAGCCCATCGAGATCGAGATGGCAACGACGAGCACAACGCACAGCTTGCGAGTATTCACACTGGCATTATTGTCGATTTGGATGCCCTCGGAACGAAAAAGCGATCTTGTCCTTTACATACAGGTCGAGGGCGAGGGGGCGCCCGAGATGAGCGGCGGGTGGCCTCCCCGCATATCGCTGCGTCTACAACCCCGGACCTGGGCGTGGCGCTATGAACGGTAGGTGACGCAAACGACGGTCTGGAACGCGGCACCGCCAAGCTGGGGGCCGTACGTCCCGCAGGCCACAGTATTGATGGCAGCATCCGCGTAGAGGATCTGCCTGTGCAAGGGCGAGCTCCACCAGCCATCGGCGACTCGAGCGGCGGTCCAGTACCCATCGCGTCCCGGACAGGCGAGGACCTCGCCGCGACCCTCACCACGGAAGCCCGTGTCGCTCACGTAGTCCCAGCCAGGCCGAACCGAGCTGCCGTCGCCATGGAAGCACCTTGCGAGGGCCAGCATGAGCGGCGTCAGGTCGGCGAGATACTGGCTGGCCGCCGCGTTCGCCTGGTCCGAGGCGTATCCGACGGGCGGGCTGCCGATCTGCTCGCGGCGCACGTTGATCTCGTCGAGGAGCTGGGCCAGAAAGGCAGACGTCGCTCTCGACTCGGTCGCCTGCCTGGAGGCGCCGTCGGCCTGCGTCTGGCCTGCTGCGGCTGGCGTCGGATGCCATGCGCTGGCGAGCAGCCAGATGATCGGAATGGCGAGACGAAGCATTTCGTCCGCTACAACGAGATGCTCGCTGTCCGAGTGACGGCTGACGCCGACGCCTCACGGAGACTCGCGATGCTACACTGTCGACGGGCCGCTGCGTGCGAGGCGGCAGGAAGGGCGAACGATGAGCACGCGGGTTACCGTCTTCTCCGATTACGTCTGACCGTACTGCTACCTGGCTGAGGGTCCCTTGGCCGAGCTGCAGGCGGAGCATGACGTGGAGATAGAGTGGCTGCCGTACGAACTGCGCCCTGAGCCCGTACCACTGCCTGACGTCTCGGGTTCTGATGGCGAGCGGTTTCGCCGAAATTGGCGGGCCGGCGTAGCCCCGCTGGCCCAGCGGTTCGGGGTCGAGATGCACTTTCCACCCTCCAAACCCCGTTCCCGAAAGGCTCACGAGGCGTCCGAATACGCTCGCGAGCGAGGTACATTCGAGGAGATGCGGGTGGGGCTGTTTCGGGCCTTCTTCGTCGAGGGGCGAGACCTTGGCCAGCTAGACGTGCTCGTCGACGTGGGAGAGCGAGTCGGACTAGAGGGCGCGGACCTGCGCACGGCGCTCGAGACGGGCCGCTACACCGAGCGAGTGGTCGAGCTAGAGGCTGTCAGCGCTCGGCTCGGCGTGTCGGCCGTGCCAACCATCGTGATCGGCAACCTGGGCGTGCAGGGTGTCCAGCCGTACGAGGTGCTGCGCGAGGTCCTGGAGGAATCCGAGCGCCGAGCGGTCGGGGCCGCAGACCGCTAGCGGTAGTTCACTCACTATGGGGACTAGCTGCATCAGGCTCTAGCGGCCGCCCACGTGGCCCTGGAACCGGCACCGATCTCGACGGGGGCGCCGTCAAAGTGGTGCTTCGACCCGGACCGGCCTCCGTCCCGCTAACCTGCCCCGCCTGCGCCCAGTCCGGTGACGCGATCTGCCCGAAGACACAGATACTGCCCACGTGTCATGTCCTGGCCGGCCATCACCTGCGACCGCCGCGTCGCGTTGTCCACGATGGTATCGCGTCGGCGAACGAGAGGCATACGGCAGGGAGAAGTTATGCAAAACCCGTGGAAACGGGCACCGCGATCGGCGCCATTCCTGTTGGAAGAGGACCGCCCGCTGGTCGAGGCCTTCAACCGTCGCGCCCGGCCAGACTACGCGGTCCACACAGAGCTGACGCCTGAGCCATTTCTCGGGCGGCCGGATGCTCCCGTGGTGCTGCTCAACCTGAATCCGAGTTGGGTCGAGGGCGACCTGGGCGGCCACGACCGGCCGGACTTCGCGCTGGCCGCCAGGGACAACCTGCTGCACGTGCCGTCCGACTACCCATTCTTCCTGCTCGCACCGCGATTCGAGGCGACGGGCGGCGGCCAGTGGTGGCGCGCACGACTTAGGTGGCCGATCGAGGACGTTGGGCTCGCCGCAGTGGCCCAGGGCCTGTTCGTCGCGGAGTTCTTCCCGTACCACTCAACCAAGGGCTATCACGGCCCCCGGCTGCCCTCGCAAGGCTACAGTTTCCACCTGGTCGAACGAGCGATGGACCGCAACGCGCTCATTCTGTTGCTACGCAGCGAGCGGCTTTGGTTCAACACGATCCCCTCGCTCCGCAGCTATGGGCGGCTGTACCGCTTGCGCAGCGTGCAAGGCGTGTGGATAAGCCCGGCCAATTGCCCACAGGGCTACAGCCCTTTGCTCAGGGGGTTGGCGGGCGCCGCAGCTGGGGCCGGGTGACGCGATATCCTCCTGTTGGCAGCGTTGAAGTTGCCACCGCTGGCTGGGGGCCCCATGGCCCGGCGAGGCGCGCGCAACAGTCCACTAACAGCCGATCCCGCGGGCTGAGCCGGTTCGCTCAGAGCCGGTCACCTAAGTTGGGCCGGCGAAAGGCCGCGTGGGCCCGCTCGGCGGCCGCCGATGCCCATAGCGGCCCAACATCGTAGGAGACCGCCAGCCAGCAAGCATCATCAAGTCCGGCTCTTTCCCGCCGAGGGCGAGCCAGGCGTGGCGAAGCCGTGCCGCATCAGATGCGCGCGGACCCCCGGCAAGTCCGGCCTGCTTGGCACGGCGGCGGATCATCAGGTCCACGCCGCCGTCGGTCAGCGGACCCGAGCGCCCCAGCCAGAGTGCCTCGCCGTCCGCGAGCCGGCGCAGGGGCTTTGAACTCCTTCAGGGTCGCTGACGGCACTCGACGCTCCGCGCTAGCACGAGATCCGATCCGGTGGAGCGAGCCTCAGCGTTCGGGCCACCGGATGGCACTTATGGAGGGCCGCCACCACATTGCCACGTCGACCTCGTGACCGGTCGCCGGATCAGCGTTTAAGTGCAGCGCGAGCGCCACGATCCGGTCGTCGTTCGGATTGAACGGGTGGCACGCGTCGGGCTCTCCGAGCACCGGGCCCATCGCGTCGCCCGTCGGCTTCCAGAGCCACACCCAGTTGCGCGTCGCCGAGCAGCGCCACGCCAAAGTGCACCTCCACTGGCCCGCCCGGTAACGGCTTGGGCCGCGAAGCGCAGAGCGCGGTCCGCAGTTCCAGCGCTTCTCCTGGGACCCTGCTCCCGCGCGACATGAGAAGTGTCCCCAGGCAGCCATCTCCGGCAGGTCGGCCCGGGGTTCCGCCGAGCCAACGATCACCCGGGACCCACCGCCGACCTGCTTCCTTGGGCTCACGAAAACGAAGCGCCAGTGGCGGAGTCGATGGACGACAGGGGTGAGGTAATTCTCGAGGTCGTTGCCCCGCAGCAGCCGCGTCGCGTCGCGCACATCGACGTCCATATGCAGGAACAGCTGAGCCGTGTCCGTCGGAAGCTCCCCCATATCGGCGCGAGCTGTTCAAGATAAACCTGCAGACGGACCTGCTCGAGATCGGTTCGCGCATTCCAGCTAGCTAAGAGTGGTTTTCACGGGCTCCACTGTCCTGAGCACAGTGCCAGCGGACCAGAGCTGCCAAGCGCTGGCTGATGTTGGCCGATCGCCCGTCGAAGTAGGATTCAAGCCCACTACGGCGATAACTAGCGGTAGTTCACGAACTGCAGCGGGACCGGGTAGTCCTGCTCGCGGAGCAGCTTGATCGCGGCTTGAAGCTGGTCCTTGGCGGGGCCGGAGATTCGGACCGCGTCGCCTTGAATCTGGGGGCGGACCTTCGGGCAGCGATCACGGATCAGCTTGCTGATCTGGCGGGCCAGCTCCTGGTCGATCCCCTGGCGGAGGCGGACCGTCTGGCGGACGGTGCCCCTGGCTG
>WNGA01005117.1_pt1 | contig 46877 bp, 35 predicted proteins | sample 5400061 | NCBI WGS metagenome assembly WNGA01 (sample SAMN13153366, study PRJNA577476) | soil metagenome | isolation source: 100 cm soil or saprolite under grassland replicate 2 | place: USA:California | collected 2016-06-15
CTCAGCGACATCGTCGCGCGCGGGCCGGTGGTCGCGGCGCGCGAGCGCGTCGCGCGCAAGGGGCCGAGCGGCGACGGCGCTGAGATTCGTGTGCCGTCGCCGGTGGCCGCGGCGGGCAAGCGCGGACTCGGCTGGGCGCAGCGGCTGCTCTACGAACACGTGCTCGACACCAAGGTGACGGGCCAAAGCCACGTCCCGTTGCACACCAACTTCATCGTCGCGGCGAACCACGCCTCACACCTCGACATGGGCGCCATCAAGGTCGCGCTCGGCGACGCGGGCACGGGCCTGACCTCGCTCGCGGCGGCCGACTACTTTTTCCGCAACCGCTACCGGCGTGCGTTCTTCCAGCACTTCACCAACCTCGTGCCGATGGAGCGCTCGGGATCGATTCGCAAGTCGATGGACACCGCGCATGAGGTGCTCCAGCGCGGGCGAAGCATGGTCGTGTTCCCCGAGGGCACGCGCTCGGTGACCGGGCAGATGGCGGACTTCCTGCCCAGCCTCGGATACCTCGCGCTACGGGCCGAGGTCGGGATCCTTCCCGCGTACATCTCGGGCAGCTACGCGGCGCTGCCCAAGGGCGCGGCGGTGCCGCGGGCCCGCGACCTGGAGGTCAAGTTCGGGCCTTTCCTTTCGGCCGATTGGCTGGCGGCGCTGACCGCGGGGCTGCCTGGGCAAGAGGCATGGCGACTCGCGTCCGCGTTCTGCCAGCGGGTGGTCGAGAACCTGCGCGACGGCGTCGCCACCGCTCTCGACGCCGACGCCGCGCGCGCGGCGTGGAACGGCACCGCGCTCGGCCCGATCTCGACCCGCGTGCGGGCGACGCGCCGGCGTGCGCTGCGGTCGGTGCCATAGTGGCGGCGGCGACGGCGACCGCGAAACCGGCGGCTGGTTCCAAACCGGCGCGCGCGTCGGGCGGCGTCACGCTGGTTACCGGCGGAACCGGGTTCCTGGGTGCCCACCTGCTGCGCACGCTCGCGGCCGCCCCCGACCGCGGCGCGATCCGCGTGCTCGCGCATGCATCGCCGCCGCCCTGGCTCACCGAGCTGGGCGTCGAGCTCGTCCCCGGCTCCGTCAACACCGTGGCGGATGTCGACCGCGCCCTCGCCGGCGTCGACAACGTCTACCACCTCGCGGGTATGGTCTCGCACAAGCCGGAGGACGCGCACCGGATGTACGCCGTCCACGTCGATGGCACGCGCATCGTGTGCGGCGCGGCGGTGCGCGCCGGTGTGCGCCGGATCGTGATGGCGTCGACGAGCGGCACGGTCGCGGTGTCGCGGCGCGAGGACGACATCGCCGACGAAGAGACGCCGACGCCGATCGACATCATCGCGCGCTGGCCGTACTACGCGAGCAAGCTCTACCAAGAGGAGGCGGCGCGCCGCGCCTGCGGCGACAAGGTCGAGCTCGTGACGCTGAACCCGAGCTTGCTGCTCGGGCCCGGTGACGATCGCCTGAGCTCGACCAGGCCGATCCTGCAGTTTCTCGCCCGCGACATCGCGCTCCTGCCCGCGGGCGGCCTCAGCGTGGTCGACGCGCGCGACGTCGCGGCGCTCATGCCGGTGGCGATGGACCGCGGCAAGCCGGGCGAGCGCTACCTGGTCGGCGCGGTGAACTGGACGTTCGCGGAGTTCTTCGGCCGACTGGAGCGGCTGACCAAGATCGCGGCGCCCAGGATGAAGATCTCGGGCGACCTCCCGTCGTTGGCGGCGCGCGCGCAGGCGGCCGTGTTCCGCGGCCTCGGGCGCAAGGTCCCGGTCGACCCGGAGAGCGTCGAGATGGCCCAGTGTTTCTGGTACCTCGACGCGGGCAAAGCGGCGCGCGACCTCGGGTTCGAGCCGCGCGACCCCGCCGACACGCTTCGCGAGACCGTGGCGTACATCCGCGACCACTTGCTCGGCCGCGGCGCATTTGGCACCAGCTTGGAACCCTCGAAGGGTTCCAACCCTCCCGCGGCGAGCGCCGGCGGGACGAGCCCCCCGGTGCCCACGCGATAGCCTAAACAGCGCCGGTCCGGAACCCGCCGCTACATCGTTCGCCCCGCGCTACGGAACCAGCCCCTGACCTCCGCGATTGGACCTCAACCGCGCAGGGTGAGCGCGCCGGGCAGCACCTCGAAAGTGGCGGGGAGCGTGCCCGGCGTCTCGCCGTCGAGCTCGAGCGGGACGCGCGCGTCGGCGTCGACGGGCTCCACCACCAGCCGCCGCAAGCGCGTGCTCTCGACGTCGTCGAGGGCGAGGTGGGTACCGCTGTAGATCCGGCCAATCTTGCTGACCACGTCGGCGCGGGTGAAGTCGCCGACCATCACCAGGTCGAGCTGGCCGTCGTCGAGCCCGGCGTCCGGGCAAATCTTCATGCCTCCGCCGAAGAACCGGCCGTTGCCGATCGCCGCCATCAACACGCGCCGGCGCTCGCGCGGCTTGTCGTCGATGGTGAGCCACACGTCGGTGTTGTCGTAGGAGACCAGCGTGCGCATGGTGGCGGCGAAAAACGCCAACCGCCCGCCCAGCCGCTTGGACGACGCGTTCGCCCTGGTCGCGACCGCGCTCGAGAACCCGAACGATGCGACGTTGACGAAGTGACGGGTGACATCGCTGCCGTCGTGGCCCCGCAGCCGGACACGACCGGCGTCCATGCGGCGCGGGGCGGCGTCGCGGATGTGGCGCGCGGCGGCGGCCATGTCCTCCGGAAGCTCGAGCGTGCGGCGGAAGTCGCCGCCGGTGCCGCGCGGGATGAGGCCGATCTCGGTCGCGCCACCCGCCCCCGCGGCGAGCACGCCGTCCGCGACCTCCGAGATCGTCCCGTCGCCGCCGAGCGCGAGGATCAGCTTTCGTCCACCGGCAGCCTCGCGGGCGGCGATCGCGGCGGCATCACGCGGGCCCGCGGTGAACATGCTGTCGAGCTCGCCCAACCCCTCGGCGAGCGCGCCGCGGATGCGCGCCCACCGCGATTCCGACAGCCCACCCCCGGAGCGCGGGTTGACGATCACGAGCGGCCGGGCTGGATCCAAGCCAGTGATTGACACGTGCTTCGCAACCCTAACAGGGTTCCCAACCTCCCGCGACGAGCTCCGACCGGCGCTCTCGCGTGATCCGCTATAACTGCCCGCCGATGCTCGCCGGAATTCTGTTCGGGGTCGCCGCCAGTGCCGCGTGGGCGCTCGCGAACGTCGCGGTGGCCCAGGCGTCGCGTGCGATCGGCCCCTACCGTGCGCTGCTCTGGGCGCAGCTGGCGGGGATGGTGATGATTGCCGCGCTGTTCGGCCTCGATCGCCGGCCCGAGCCCCTGACGTCGGCGGCGATCCCGTGGATTGCGCTCGCCGGCACATCGTCGTTGCTCGCGTACGTCTGCCTGTTCTACGCGCTCGCGCACGGCCGGTTGACGCTCGCGGTGCCGATCATGTCGTCGTGGGCGGTGCTGGCGGCGGCGCTCTCCATCGCCGTGCTCGGCGAGCGGCTCACCGCCGGGCAGGTCGGCGGCGCGGCTGCGATCATCGCGGGCGCGATCGCGGTCGCGCGGCACGCGCAGGGGGCCGTGACGCCGGGCGCGTCCGCGGCGACGCCGCGGTGGCTGATCGCGTCGATCGGCGCCGCGATCGGATTCGGCCTGCTGATTCCGGCGGTCGGCCGCCTCGCGCCCGTGTTCGGCAGCATGGGCGTGGTCGCGGTCGTGTATGCGGCCGACGTCGCGATCGGGCTGCCGCTGGCGCTCGCGCTTCGGATTGGGCTCGCGCCGCCGAGCGGGCGGAGCTGGGCTCCGGTGTTGCTCGCGGGCTTGTTCGAGACCGCGGGGTTCGCGTTCATCGCGGTGGGCGGGCGCCACGCGCCGCTCGCGCTGGTGTCGCCGTTCGCGAGCCTCGCGGCCGCGTTCACGGTCGCGTACGCGTGGCTCGTGCTGCGCGAGCGCCCGGCGCGAGGCGTGCTGGTCGGCGCCGCGTTGGTCTCCGCGGGCGTCGTGATTCTGGCGCTTTGAGATCGGACGAAGTCCCTCGCTGGCGCTCGCTCGCCGCCTCGCCGCAGTTGCCTGGGTACGCGATCGGGCGGAGAATGCCGCGCATGAAAACGTTCCCATATCGGTCGTCGAGTTTCGGATTGTTGCTCGCCGTCGTCATCGCCGCCGGTTGCGATTCGGGCGGCGGCGGATCCGGAACCGGCGGGACCAGCGCCGGTGGCGGCCGTGGCGGCACCACCGGCAGCGCGGGCACGACCGGTAACGCGGGCACGACCGGCGGCGCCGGGACCACAGGGGCCGCCGGGACCTCGGGCAACGCCGGCACGACGGGGGCCGCCGGGACGTCGGGCAACGCGGGGACGACGGGCGGCGCCGGGACGACGGGCAGCGCCGGGACGACGGGCAGCGCTGGCGCGACCGGGGGCGCGGGCCGCGGTGGAGCCGGCGGAGGCGCAGCGGGCGCGGCGGGGACCGCCGGCGCGAGCGGGACGACGGGCGGAAGCGGCGGCGCCGGTGGCGGCGCAGCGGGACGCGGCGGCACGACCGGGAACGCGGGCGCGGGTGGCGGGGCGGGCGGCGGTGCGACCGCGCTGGCGACGCTGGCGCCGTTCGGGACCGGCACTATCACCGGCACCGCCGTATTTACGACCGTGAGCAACGGCGTGCAGGTGCAGATCACGCTCGCGAACTGTCCGGCCGGCATGCACGGAATTCACATCCACGAAGGGTCGAGCTGCGCCAGCGAGAGCGCTCAAGGCACGCACTGGGGCGGCAGTGGCGGTCCCGGCGAGGGCATCGGAACCGGGTCGGGTTTGATCACCTGTCTGGCGAACATGACCGCGAGCCTGACCTACACGCGCGCGAGCACCGACGCGCAAACCCGTTGGACGATCGGTCCCCCGACCTCGTCGAACGTCGTCGGGCACGTGATGGTCGTTCACGAGATCGATCCCGGTACCGCTCGCCACGCTTGCGGCGTGATCCAGATGGCCGTGTCAGCGAATTGAGCTCGGGACCGGGAAGAGGAAGGGTCCCGCGCTCCCCGCGACGAGCTCACGCGAGCAAAGCTCCCTCACGCGAAGTTGATCCCCGAGACACGTCGTGGTGGTAGCGTCGCCCGGCATGCCTCGGGTCGGGCTCTGGCTGTGTTCGTTCGCCCTCGCCGCAGCAAGCGGCTGTGGCGGCGGCACTGCGAAAACGGACGCGGGCGCGAGCGGGGGGGCGGGGACGAGCGGGAGCGCCGGGACGAGCGCGAGCGCGGGCACGACCGGCGGTGCGGGCACGACCGGTGGCGCGGGTCCGAGCGGGAGCGCGGGCACGGTCGGCGGCGCGGGCACGACGGGCGGTTCGGGCACGACCGGCGGCGGGCGCGGCGGGGTAGCGGGCGGGAGCGCGGGGACGATGGGTGCGGGCGGACGGGGTGGCGCGGCCGGCGGCACGGCCGGCAGCGCCGGCGGCAATGCTGGACGCGGTGGAATTGCCGGCACGGCCGGGTTGGCCGGTACCGGCGGCGGCGCGGCATGCACCGCGTGCGCTTCGTACGGAACGCCGGAGCCCGCCGGTCAGATCACGGTCGCGGCGCTGAACACACTTTCGGGCATCGGCGTCAGCAAGCGCAACCCGGGCGTCCTCTACGTGCACAAGGACATGACCCAGCCGGCGTTCTTCGCCGTCAGCGAAACCGCGACGCTGCTCGGGACGTACACGTTGCAAGGCGCCACCGTGGTGGACCTCGAGGACATGGCGGTCGCGCATTGTCCGTCGGGAAGTTGCGTCTACCTCGCGGACATAGGCGGCAACCTTGGCTCGCGCGCCGAGTTCGCCGTGCTGCGCGCGCCCGAGCCCGCGGTGTCGCCGACCCAGGCCGCGACCACCGCCAACGTGAGCTTCGAACGCATGGCGTTCAGCTATCCCGACGGCCAGCACAACGCCGAATCGTTGCTCGTCGATCCGGGCTCCGACACGCTCTACGTCATCACCAAGCTCGCGGCCGGACAGGCGAGCGCCGTTTACCGCATCGCCCCCGCGTGGGGCTCCACCACCGCGGCGCAGAAGATCGCCGACCTTCCGGTGCCGCGCGCCGGCGACCAACCGGCGACCAGCGCCAACGCCCACCCTTGCGGCGCCGGGTTCCTGCTGCGGACGAACAACACGCTTTACGAGTTCCGCATCGCTGTCGGCGCCGCGTTCGAGGACGCGTTCAAGGTGGCGCCGGTAACCGTCCCGGTCGCGACCGAGCCGCAGGGCGAGGCCGTCGCTTATCGACAGGACGGGCGCGGCTACGTGACGACCGGCGAAGGCTCGATGCCGGTCATCAACCGCGTCAGCTGTCCTTGATCGCGTTGACGCCGGCTTCGCGCCCGCGTCCGCCGCGGCCTGCTACACTGCGCGCGCCATGGCGCACCAGTACATCTACACGATGCAGAACCTCCGGCGGGTACACCCGCCCAACAAGGAGGTGCTGAAGGGCATTTTTCTATCGTTCTATCCGGGCGCCAAGATCGGCGTGCTGGGCGGCAACGGCGCGGGCAAGTCGACGCTGCTGCGGATCATGGCCGGCGTCGACAAGGACTTCTTCGGCGACGCCAAGCCCGCCGACGGCACGCGCATCGGGTACCTATCGCAGGAGCCCGCGCTCGATCCCAGCAAGAACGTGCTCGAGAACGTCGAGCTCGCGGTCGCGCACACCAAGGCCCTGCTCAAGCGCTTCGACGAGGTGAACCTCAAGCTCGGCGAGGATCTCAAGCCGGGCGAGATGGAGAAGCTGCTCGAGGAGCAGGGCAAGCTGCAGGACGCGATCGAGGCCGCCAACGCGTGGGACCTCGACCGCACGCTGGAGATCGCGATGGACGCGCTCCGGCTGCCGCCGCCGGACGCCGACGTGACCAAGCTGTCGGGCGGGGAGCGGCGGCGCGTGGCGCTTTGCCGCGTGCTGCTCGAGCGCCCCGACCTCTTGCTGCTCGACGAGCCAACCAACCACCTCGACGCCGAGAGCGTCGCGTGGCTCGAGCACCACCTGCACGAGTACCCGGGGACGATCGTCGCGGTCACCCACGATCGCTACTTCCTGGACAACGTCGCGGGTTGGATCCTCGAGCTCGACCGCGGCGCCGGTATTCCCTGGGAGGGCAACTACTCGTCGTGGCTCGAACAGAAGCGCAAGCGCCTGGAAGGCGAGGAGAAGACCGAGTCGGCGCGGCAGCGGACGCTGGCGCGCGAGCTCGAGTGGGTGCGCGCGTCGCCGCGCGCGCGGCAGGCGAAGTCCAAGGCCCGCGTCGCCGCATACGAGGAGTTGCTCGCCGAGGAGACGCAGAAGCGCGAGGAGACGATAGAGATCAGCATCCCGCCCGGTCCGCGCCTCGGCGACGTGGTGGTCAAAGCCGAGAAGCTGCGCAAGGCGTACGGCGACAACCTGCTGTTCGACGATCTCAGCTTCAACCTCCCGCGCGGCGGCATCGTCGGCGTCATCGGCGCCAACGGTGCCGGCAAGACGACGATGTTCCGGATGATCACCGGGCAAGAGAAGCCCGACGGTGGCACGCTGCGCATCGGCGACACGGTCAAGCTCGCGTACGTCGATCAGAGCCGCGACACGCTCGACGGCGCCAAGACCGCGTTCGACGAGATCGCGCAAGGCGCCGAGATGCTGGAGATCGGCAAGCGCAAGATCCCGGCACGCGCGTACGTCGCCGGCTTCAACTTCAAGGGCACCGACCAGCAGAAGCGGGTCAAGGATCTATCGGGCGGCGAGCGCAACCGCGTGCACCTCGCCAAGGTGCTGCGCGCGGGCGGCAACGTGCTCTTGCTCGACGAGCCGACCAACGACCTCGACGTCGACACGCTACGCGCGCTGGAAGAGGGATTGCTCTCGTTCGCCGGCTGCGTGGTGGTCATCAGCCACGATCGCTGGTTCCTCGACCGCATCGCGACCCACATCCTCGCGTTCGAGGGCGACAGCCAGGTTGTGTGGTTCGAGGGCAACTACCAGGACTACGAAGCCGACCGCCGCCGCCGCCTGGGCGCCGCCGCCGACCAGCCCCACAGAATCCGCTACAAGAAACTGATACACTGACGCGCATGATTTCGTATGCGGAGCTGGATCGGGCGCTTGCGCGCTGGAAGGCGCGCTCGCAGGGCGGCGCGGCGAGCGGCGTGGTCGACGGTGTGCACACCGGATCGCTGTCGGGATCGATCATCTCCGAAGCGGCGGTGTTGGACGACGCGACACCGATGCCGATTTCGGCCGAGGAGTTGGGCAGCATCCCCCGCGCCCCCGCCGCGCCGGCCACCGAAGGCACCGGCGAGATTGACGCCTCCGAGCTAGAGGCGTACGAAGAAGACGATCGCTAAATCGCGAGCGGAGGAAGGCTTTGCCCCACCCCAAGCGCGCAGACGCGCTTGGGGAACCCCGGGCCGACCGGAGCGAGCGGTCAGAAGTAAAAACGGGCGCCTAACCCGCCTTCGGGTCCGAGGTCGAAGCCGGGCACGAGGTAGAACGACAGCGCGACCTCGAAAAATATCTCGAGGAAGCTCGGGTTGTTGAACATCAGGTCGAGCCCGATCGGACCCCGGATGGCGACGTCGAAGCAGCCGCCGGTACAGCCTCCGCCCCACCATACCGCACGTCCGCCCACGCCCACGTGCCAGTCGAGCTGTGCGGTGCTGCGCACGATGTTCGACTGCCACAGGTAGTCCATGTTGAACGTGCCGCTGTGATACCCCCATCGCGAGCAGTTCTGGTTGTTGAAGCAGGGGTTGTTGACTCCGTAACCCCAGAACCCGAGCCCGAAGTCGAGCGCGTTGGTCGGGCCGACCCACAGCTTGGCGGACAGACCGGTCGGATCGCCGAGCACGAATCCGAGACCGAACTTCCGACTGTAACCAACCTCGGTGGCGCTCGCGGAGCGGGCGGTCGCCAGGAGCAACAGCACCGCCGCGATGGTGGTGACGAGTGTCCTCTTCATGGCGCGTAGTGTACGCATGAAAGCGCGGCGGTCGACAGTTTCCGGCGTCACCCACCCACACCCACCGAACCGCGGCGGGGATGGTAAAACCGGGTCGAACGCGGGTCGGCTTTGCCCGCCGGTGCTCATCGTGGGAGGTTCCGAACCCTCCCAGGGTTCCGTGTCAGTGTCGTCAATCGGGTACAAACTCCGCGCGGTGGCGAAGGTAAGACGTCTTGCGGCGCTCGGGTTTCTGGCCGCGCTCGCATGCGCACGGAAACCCGCGCCGTCGCCCGGTCCGGAAACGCGCGCGCCGCTCGATGCCCGCGCGACCCCCGCGGCGGCGCCCGCCGCCCGCCCCGCGCCGCCGCTCGCGCCCGACGCGGACGCGCTTCCCGCAGCCGCCGAGTTGCCGCCCGAGCGACGCGCGATCCAGGTGGTCGCGGGCAGCGAGCGCGAGGTCGACGCCGACGCGGCGCGCGCGCGCGGGCTCGCGTTGGTCGATCTCGGCGACGACTGGGCGCCATCGGTGCTCGCGCCCGACAACCCCTACCGCGCGATCTACACCGGCCTCGCCGCCGATCGCGGCGACGGTGACGGCCAGCCGCTCGCGAAGGGCGAGCACAACTACCTCGACCTCTACGGCATTTCTCCCGCGCTGTCGGTGCTGCGCCGCCGCTTCCTCGCGGACGCCGCGCGCGACTGCAGCGACGTCGACGTCGTGAAGCTGCTCTCCATCGACGAAGTCCGGACCTGGGGCGCGAGCAGCGAACAGAAGGAGCTCGCGCGCCACCGCGCCCGTGCCGCGCGCCTCGCGACCGCGCGCGCCGACGCGGGCGCGCCGGATCTCGCGGCGCTCGCCGAGGGCGACGGCCGGCTGGCGCGCGACGCGCGCGAGCACCTCCGCCTCGAAGCCGAGCGCGAGGTTTTCGCCGAAGTGGAGAAGCGACTCGCGTGTGAGGGCTTGCTCGATCCGAGCAAGCACAAGCCCGGTAGCTACGACACCGCGATGCGAACGGCAATGCTGGCGTTCCAGCAGAAGCATGCGGTGATGGACCAGGCCGACATCAAGCGCCCTACGCTGGAGGCGCTCGCGCGCTCGCCGCTCGACAACGACTTTCGCGATCTGCAACGCGCGCTTGCGGGCCGCGCGGTCGACGCCGGCGGCTTACTCGAGGACGGTTCCATCGGAACCTCGATATCCGATCCTTCATACCCGACGTACCTCGGTGCCGACGGCGCACGCCACCGCGTTCCCGATCTCGCGACCGCGGCGACAGAGGCGGTGCTCGCGCGGCTCGGCATCGCTCGGCCCGCGGACGCGGTCGAGTTTTTCCGCCGCCACCGCCGCGCCGACTTTCGCGCGCTGCGCGTCGCCGTGCGGCTGCCGGCGCCGCCCGAGTACTACGGCCCGGCGATGGACCTCTCCGCGGAGATCGACCGCGGCGACGTCTGGTACGACTTCCCGTTCGACGGCAAGGGCGCCCGCGTGCCCCAGCCGCGCGAGCGCTTCCCGACCTTCACGCTCTACGTCCGCTGGCGCGGCGAGCGGGTACCGCTCGTCCGTTGGCGCACCACCGTCGGGGGCTGGCGAGGAGAGCTCGCCTCCGACGGGCAGGAGTACCTGCGCTACAAGGGCTCGGACGTCGGACCACGGGTGTGGCGGCACATCGTCGCGACGCCGGTCTGGGTGCCGCCCACGTCGTCGCCGCTCGGCTCGATGGTGAAGGAAAAACGCGTCAACGGCAGCTACGGCTGGGTCACCAACTACGACGAGACCGGGCCAGGGTACCTGTCCGCCTACGGCCTGGCGGCCGCGATCCACGAGGAGGTCCATCGCGGGCCCGCCGGGCCGACCTACTCGGACAACGGCATCCGCACCCACGGATCGTTCGACTACATGTCGCTGCGCGGACGCTTCTCGCACGGCTGTCACCGACTCGATAACCAACTGGCGATGCGCCTCTATAGTTTCGTGCTTTCGCATCGGCGCACGCGCACCGTCGGGCTCGCGCCGTTCGCGTTCCGGCGCGCGTTCTTCGCGCGCGGCGAGGTGTTCGAGATGCGGCTGCCCAACCGCGGCTTCTGGTACGAGCTTTCGCCCCCGGTGCCGGTCGAGGTGCTGGAGGGAAGCATCAAGGGAACGCTGACCAAGCCGGTCGCGGGCTACGTCAAGAAGCCGGGCGTGGAGTACGCGAGCAGCAAACTGCCGACCGCGAACGATTCCCCCGAGTCGCGCGCTGCCGGCGGCGGGGAGGCGCCGTGACCCGCGCCGCCTCGTGCCTCGGCTTTTTCGCGAGCGTCACGACCAGCGCCGCTTTGGCGGTTTGTCCCACGGTCGGGTGCTCGTCTACGCGCGAGCCCGAGCGACCCGCTCCGCGCGCGGCCGCGGCGAAGGCTACCGCCGCGCCCGCGCCACCGGTTCCCGTATTCGTCGAAGAAGACGACGCCGACGTTGCCCCCGCCGCCCACCCGGATACCGTCACGCTCCGACTGGTCGCGGACGGCAAGCGAAAGGCGCAGGTGTTCTGGGGGCGCAAGCTGCTCGGCATCGCGCCGCTCGAGATCAAGCGCCCGCGACGCAGCGGCCCGCTCGACCTATTGATTGTCGCGCCCGGGTCGCTGCCTTTGCATACGCGCGTGTTCACCGACCGCGACGAGACTTTGGTGCTGCGACTACATGGCGAAAAAGAGGCCCCCGGCCTGCTCGGTTACCGTCGAGATGGGAGGGAGGGTGGGGCCCCACCCTTGCCCTCCCAAACCCTCCCGCGATGAGCTCCGACCGGCGAAGCCGGTCTTCGCTCGACGCGATTGCGACGACGCGCTCGCACACCCGAAACATTCCGCCCGGCGAGCGTTGCTATGAAACATCTGCAAAAACGGCTGATTTTCGCTTCCCAATCGCCGCCGTTTCCCACATGATGCGCCCACTTTACCGTCGGAAAGGAGATTTGCACGTATGGCCAAGGCAATGTCTAAGTCGGACCTGATCTCGAAGCTCGCCGAGGAAAACGGCGACAAGCTTTCCCGCAAGGACGTCAAGGGCGTCCTCGAGGCGCTGTGCAGCGTGGGCTACAAGGAGCTGAAGAAAGCCGGAATCTTCCTCGTGCCCGGGTTCGCCAAGTTCGTCGTCATCAAGAAGCCGGCCACCAAGGAGCGGAAGGGCATCAACCCCTTCACCAAGGAGCCGACCGTCTTCAAAGCGAAGCCGGCCCGCAAGATCGTCCGCGCGCGTCCGGTCAAGGCCGCCAAGGACGCCGTCGGCTAACCGGGCGAACGTTACCGCTTCGAAACGCCACCCCGGCGCGTGATACCGCCCTGACACGGCGGCGCACCAACGCCGGGCGCCGATCGGCCTGTTCGGCCGGGGCATGCGGCATGCAGCAGCTGCCGACTCGTGAATAATATCGAAGCTTCGGCCACGCGAGCAGGAGGGTGGGAGGCGCCGCGCGCGCTCAGCGCCTTCGAGCTCGGTACTGTCCTACATGGTAGCTATCGCATCCTCGGGCCGCTAGCCACCGGGGGCCGCGGTCAGCTGTTTTTCGCGGCGCACACGCGCCTCCCGGGCAAGCTCGCCGTCAAGGCGCTGCACCCGGCGCTTGCCCAGGACGCAGCCGCACTGGCCCGCTTCCGCCGTGAAGCGGAGATCACGGCGTCGCTCCGGCACCCGCACATCGTGCAGGTCTACGACTTCAACGTCACCGAACAAGGGATCCCGTATCTGGTGATGGAGCTGCTCGAGGGACGGCCCCTGGCGGAGCGGGTCGCGACCGCTAAGCCGTTCGATCCGCGGTCGACCGCCAAAATCATCGACCAGATGGCGCACGCGCTGCACCTCGCCCACACGCGCGGGATCGTCCACCGCGATCTCAAGCCCGACAACGTCATCCTGCTCTCGGGCGATGGCGTCACCGACTTCGTCAAGGTGGTGGACTTCGGGATCTCGCAGGCGAGCTGGCGCCCGCGGCTCACGGCCGACGCGTTGCTGGTGGGCACGCCGCAGTACATGTCGCCGGAGCAGGCGCGCGGGCGACGCGACGACATCGATCATCGCAGCGATCAGTTTTCGCTGGCCGCGATCGCGTACGCGCTCCTCACCGGCTGCGAGCCGTTCAAGGGCGACGAGCCGGTCGCGGTGCTGTACCAGGTGGTGCACGAAAATCCGCCGGCGCCCTCGACGCTGATGGACTGGCTGCCCGAGACGGTGGACGCGGTGATCGCGCGCGGCCTCGAGAAGCGCGCCGAGGATCGCTACCCCGACATCTTGGAGTTCTCGAGCGCGCTCACCGAGGCGCTCGCCGGGACGCGCGCCGAGGGGTTCCCGGAGGAGGCCGAGATCGTGTTCCCCGTGCCCGAGAGGGTGGAGGTGACGTCGGAGCTGACGTCGGCTGATACGCCGCCGCCTGTGCACGTCCCGGCGCTGGCCATGGCCGAGCCCGAGGCCGATTCCGTGCCCGATCCGATGGAAGACGCGATCACGACCCAGGTGTCACTTCTCCCCGATGACGAGCCGGGGGTGGTCACGCGGCGGCTCATCGGCCGGGTTCGCCGGCGCGCTTTCGGGCGGGTCGTGGGGATGACCTTGGTCGTGCTGCTCGCGATCGCGGGCGTCGCCCTGGCGGTGTCGCCGACGGCGCGAGGAAAGGCAATGGACGCCAGCCGGCGCGTGCCGGGCCTGGTCGACGCCGCCAAGCGCGCGGTCCAGCGTGTGTCCGCGCGGTCGGCGCAAACCCAACCCCAATCGACCGCCGAAATTCCGACCCCGTAACGCTCAGGGTTCCGACGAGGTCTGTCGATACCGTCGCGGGACTTCCCCCGAGCACGGATTTATACTGTCCCCCCTTCGACGGACCATGCCTAGTACGCAGCCAGGGAATGCGAACGGTGCCGACGCCGGCGACACCGGGGCCTTAGAGACGCTGGCGATCTCCAACCTCGCCTTCGCCGAGGACCTCTATTTCCAGTTCCTCGCCGATCCCGACAGCGTCGATCCGGCGTGGCGGGACTTGTTCGAGCGGCTCGAGCACGGCGGGGGCGGAACCAACGGTCATGGCAACGGCGCCGCCAACGGCGCGGGAAGCAACGGCCACGCCGCGGCGGCGATGATCCCGCCCGCGGCATTTCGTCGCAGCATCTTCGCGGCGACCGCGCCCGTCGATCCGTTCGCGCCGTCGCCGCCGGGCGCGATCGCCAGCCGTACCTCGGTCCGTCTGCTGTCGGAGCGCGTGCAGCGTCTGGTCGAGGCGTACCGAGAGCTCGGGCACCTATCCGCGGATCTCGATCCGCTGGGGATGTTGACCCGCCAGCGGCAGGACGTCGTGCTCGACGGCTACGGCCTCGCCGAGGAAGATCTCGACCTCGTGTTCAGCAGCGAGAACGTCGCCGGTCCCGACCGCACGACGCTGCGCGATCTCATGCTGCTCTTGCGCGAGACCTACTGCCGCAAGATGGGCGTCGAGCTCGCGCACTTGCATGATCTCGAGCTGCGGGGCTGGCTGCAAACCCGCATGGAGAGCACGCGCAATCGCGTGCCGCTGTCGCGCGCCGACCGCACGCGCCTGCTCAACCAGGTCATCGGCGCCGAGGTGTTCGAGCAGTTCCTCCAGAACAAGTTCATCGGGGCCAAGCGGTTCTCGCTGGAAGGCGCCGAGAGCCTGGTCCCGCTGCTGCAGCGCCTGATCGAGCGCGCGGCGCGCGCGTCGGTGGCGGAGATCGTGATCGGCATGGCGCACCGCGGGCGGCTCAACGTGCTCGCCAACGTGCTGGGCAAACCGGCGTCGCAGATCTTCGCCGAGTTCCAGGACAAGTTCGACCCCGCCGACCCCAACCAGGGCGGCGACGTGAAGTACCACCTCGGGTTCTCGATCGACCGCGCGTTCGGCGAGGGCAACGACGAGCACCGCGTCCACCTGTCGCTGGCGTTCAACCCGAGCCACCTCGAGTGGGTCAACACCGTGGTCGACGGGCGCATCCGCGCCAAGCAGGATCGGCTCGCGGACGCCTCGCGCACGCGCTGCCTGCCGATCGTGATTCACGGCGACGCGGCGTTCGCGGGCCAGGGCATCGTGGCCGAGGCGCTCAACATGTCGGAGCTGGAAGGCTACGGCGTGGGGGGCACCATACACATCGTGGTCAACAACCAGGTCGGGTTCACCACCTCGCCGAAGGACGCCAAGTCGACGACCTACGCGACCGACGTCGCGCGCATGCTGCAGATCCCGATCTTCCACGTCAACGGCGAGGATCCCGAGGCCGTCTGCCAGGCGGTCGACCTCGGGGTCGACTTCCGCCAGCGCTTTCACCGCGACGTCATCATCGAGCTTTGGTGCTATCGCAAGCTCGGCCACAACGAGGGCGACGAGCCGAGCTACACGCAACCGGTGATGTACCGACGGATCGCGCAGAAGCCGTCGATCCGGATGGCGTACCTGGCCCACGACGGTGCCAACCCGAGCGGCGAGGCGCCGATCACCGTCGAGGAGACGGACGCGATCGCGGCCGCCAAGCGCCAGGAGCTCGAGCAGGAGCTGGCGATCGCCAACGGGCTCGCGGCGACGCCGCGCCCGAGCACGTTCGCGGGCGCTTGGTCGAAGGTGTCGGGCGGCGCGGACAGCGTCGTCGCCGAGGTGCCGACCTCGGTGCCGGCGCCGCTCGTGGAGGAGGTCACCCGCGCGCTGACCACGTTGCCGCCGGACTTCACCATTCACCCCAAGCTCAAGGGCGTCGTCATCGACGGACGCGCGGCGATGGGGGCGGGCGACAAGCCGATCGACTGGGGCATGGGCGAGGCGCTCGCGTTCGGCACGTTGCTGGCCCAGGGCACCCGGGTGCGGCTGTCGGGGCAGGATTCGCGCCGCGGCACGTTCAGCCACCGCCACGCCGTGTTCTTCGACTTCAACACCGGCGAGCCGTACACGCCGCTCGGGCACATCCGCGATAAGCAGGGGGTGTTCGAAGTGCGCGACAGTCCGCTGTCGGAGGGCGGCGTACTCGGGTTCGAGTACGGCTACAGCCTGGACATGCCCGAAGGCATCACGATCTGGGAGGCGCAGTTCGGCGACTTCGTGAACGCGGCGCAGGTGATCATCGATCAATTCCTGGTGTCGTCGGAGGCGAAGTGGAACCGGGTGAGCGGTCTCGTGCTGCTGCTGCCGCACGGGATGGAGGGGCAGGGGCCCGAGCACTCGAGCGCGCGGCTCGAGCGCTTCCTCACGATGGCGGTCAACGACAACATCCAAGTCTGCAACTTGACCACGCCGGCGCAGTATTTCCACGCCCTGCGGCGGCAGGTGCTGCGGCCGTACCGCAAGCCGCTGGTGATCATGTCGCCCAAGAGCCTGCTGCGGTCGCCGTCGGCGACGTCGTCGCTCTCGGATCTGACCGACGGCCGGTTCCGCCACATCATCCCCGACGACAAGGTCGACCCCAAGAAGGTGAAACGGGTGTTGCTGACGACCGGCAAGGTGTATTACGACCTCGCTGCCGCGCGCGACGAGCGCGGCTATGACGACGTGGCGATCATTCGCATCGAGCAGCTCTACCCGCTGCGCACCGACCAACTGCTCGAGACGCTCGCCGCGTTCGCGGACGGTACGCCCGTGGTGTGGGTCCAAGAGGAGCCGCGCAACCTCGGCGCCGCCGGTTACATGAACCGCGAGCTGCCCCCGTTGCTCGCGAGCACGTTCCCGCTGTCGATCGTCAGCCGCCCGCTGTCGGCCAGCCCCGCCACCGGGTCGGCGAAGCGGCACGCCAAGGAGCAAGCGAGGCTGGTCGCGGATGCGTTCGCGCGCGGGGCGACGTCGTGACGCTCACGCTGCGGGTTCCCGCGCTCGGCGAATCGGTCACGGAAGCGACGCTGGGCGCGTGGAAGCGCGCCGAGGGTGACGAGGTAACCGCCGACGAGCCGCTGGTGGAGGTCGAGAGCGAGAAGGCGACCCTGGAGGTGCCCTCGCCGGGCGCGGGCATCCTGCGCAAGATCCTGCGCAAGGCGGGCGAGACGGTCGCGGTAGGCGACGCGATCGCCGAGATTGATCAAGTAGCTGCGCAAGCGCAAGTAGCTGCGCAAGCGCAAGTGGCTGCGCAAACGAAAGGTGACGGGCAAGCGCAACGAGCCGCGCAGACCGACCCGGCGGCGGTGACGCGCGCCGAGACGCCGGCCGCCGCGGTGCCGAAGCCGAGCAACAACACGAGCAACGCGAGCAATGGCGGCTCGGTCCGGGCCGCGCCGTCCGCGCGGCGTGCGCTGGCGGAGACCGGGCTCTCGCCCGCCGAGGTCAAGGGCTCGGGGCGAGGTGGACGGATCCAGAAGCAGGACGTCGACCGCGCGCTCGAGCAGCGCGCCGGAGCGACAGCGGTTCCGGTGGCGATTCCGATACAGTCGTCGTCGTCGGGCGCCATCGACCTGCGCGCGACCGTGGCGCGCGAGCGCGTGGTGCCGATGTCGCCGCTGCGCAAGACCGTCGCCCGCCGGCTGGTCGAGGCGCAGTCCACCGCCGCCATCCTCACCACGTTCAACGAGATCGACATGGGCAACGTGCTCGGGCTGCGCGAGCGCTACCAGGAGCGGTTCGTCAAACAGCACGGCATCAAGCTCGGGTTCATGTCGTTCTTCGTCAAGGCGACGATCGAGGCGCTGAAGACGTTTCCGGCGGTCAACGCCGAGGTCCGCGGCACCGACATCGTCTACAAGGATCATTACGACATCGGCGTCGCCGTCGGCGGCGGCAAGGGGCTGGTGGTGCCGGTGGTGCGCGACGCGGATCGGCTGTCGTTCTCGGACCTCGAGAAGACGGTGGCGGAGCTCGCGACACGCGCGAAGGACAACAAGCTCACCATGCAGGAGCTCGAGGGCGGCACCTTCACGATCTCGAACGGCGGCGTTTACGGTTCGCTGCTGTCGACGCCGATCCTGAACCCACCCCAGAGCGGCATCTTGGGCCTGCACGCGATCCAGAAGCGGCCGGTCGTCGTCGGCGATGCCGTGGTGGTGCGTTCGATGATGTACATCGCGCTATCTTACGACCACCGTCTCGTCGACGGGCGCGAGGCGGTGCAGTTCCTCGTCCGCGTCAAAGAGTGCGTCGAGGATCCGGAAAGAGTCCTGCTCGAAGTCTGATACTCGGAGCCCTGGAAGGGTCCCGAACCCTCCCGCGATGAGCAGCGCGCGGCAACCCCGCGCTGCGCTCGACGCGGATCGGGTTTTCCCCGCGTTGACTTTGAGGGACCCGGTTGCTACGAACCCTTCGTGGCCGAGCCGGGGTTGGTCCGCCGTTCCGTCGGGAACGTCCTGGTGCCGAAGCTGGACGTGCTGCTCGAGGAGAACGAGCGGGTCGCGCTGTTGCGTTCGGAGGCGCGGCGCGGGCTGCTTTCGCGCCCGAAGGCGTTGCCGCCCAAGTGGTTCTACGACGCGCGCGGCTCGACATTGTTCGAGGCGATCACACGGCTGCCGGAGTACTACCTCACCCGCCGCGAGCGCGAGATTCTCGACGCGCGCGCGGGCGAGATCGCCCGCCGTACGCGCGCCGCGACGCTGATCGAGCTCGGCGCGGGCAGCGCGGAGAAGACGCGCGTGCTCCTGAACGCGCTCGCCGAGGCGCGGACGCTGAACCGGTTCGTTCCGTTCGACGTGTGCGTGCCCGCCGTCCATGACACCGCCGCCGCGATTCGCGGCGAGTATCCAGGTCTCGACGTTCACGGCGTGGTCGGCGACTTCCAGCGCCACGTCGAGGTGCTGCCCCGCCCCGCGCTCGCCGGGGGCCCCCGTCTCATCGCGTTCCTCGGCAGCACCATCGGCAACCTCGACGCGGCAGAGCGGGCACACTTCTTCACCGCGCTCCGCCGCATCCTCGCGCCCGGCGACTTCTTCCTGCTCGGGGCCGACCTGGTCAAGGACAAGGCGCGGCTCGACGCCGCCTACAACGACGCCGCGGGTGTCACCGTGCAGTTCAACAAGAACGTGCTGCGCGTGCTGAACCGCGACCTCGACGCCGCGTTCGACGAGTCGCGTTTCGATCACGTCGCCGGCTACGACCCGGCGCGCCAGCTGGTCGACATCCGACTGCGCGCGCGGGTCTCGCACGTGGTCCCGGTGCGCGGCCTCGATCTCATGGTGGCGTTTTCGGCGGGCGAAGAGATGCGCACCGGAGATTGTTGCAGTAACTCGGCCGCGCCGTACCGTAGTCCGTCGCACGCGGCGCGGGACCTCGCGGCGCGCGACGGGCGCGCGATCGACGACGGATGCCTTTTGGCTGCGCTTGTCGGCGTACATCGCCTCGTCGGCGCCCGCGTGCAGCGCCGCGGCCGAGTCGCCCGCGTCGGGCCACGTCGCGGTGCCGATGCTCAACGACAGCGGGATCTGGCGGGCGGCGTTCGCGCGCTCGAGGCCGTCGCGCAGGCGCGCGGTGAGGTGGCCGCAATCTTCGGACGACAGATCGGGCAGTAGCACACCGAACTCGTCGCCGCCGGTACGGCAGGCGACGTCGTGGTGGCGCAGGTGCGTGACCAGGAACTCACCCACGTCCCGCAGCACGGCGTCGCCGACCGGGTGGCCGTGAAGATCGTTGGTCGCCTTGAAGTCGTTGAGGTCGAGGATCATGAGCGAGAACTTCCGCTCGCTCCCCGCGCGCTGCGACCGGCTGAGCTCCTCCGCGAGCCGCTCTTCGAAGTAGCGCCGGTTCCAGAGTCCGGTCAGCGGGTCGCGGTAGGCCATCGAGCGGTACACCTGCAGCCGCGCCACCTCGCGTCGCAGAGCGGCGTTCCGCTTGGCGAGCCGCTCCACCTCCGCCGACATCTCCACGACAACCTTCTTCCCCAAAACGGCGCCGATACTAGCACCGGCGACATCAGGGGAAACCCTCAAAAGTCGCGATCTCACCCCGGCTTTTCATCGTGAGCCCAGGCACATCGGCCCGACAAATATTTATCTGATGGCTTTGCCCCAGCGGGCGAGAATCCAGGCGGTGGCGTTGTCGCGGCGGGAGTAGACGGCGAAGCCGTCGTTGTTGGTGCGGCCGCCGGGGGAGAGCTGCCAGAACAGGCCGAGCTGGCCGCCCGCGAGCCCGAACAGGTGGCGAAGCCAGCCGTCATAACTCTGGGCGCGTTCGGCGTCGGGGGCGACGAAGCCGCACTCGCCGAGGTAGGCGACCTTGCCGGTCAGCGCCCCGATCGCCTGGTGGCGCTCGATCCAGAGCTCCGCGTCGCGCGGCGTGGAGAAGCCGTAGTTGAGCGGGTAGAAGTGGTACGACAACATGTCGAGCGCGTCGACGCGCCCGAGCTTCGAGAAGCTGGCGCCTTCGTCGCCGCGGACCGCGTAGAGGTTGCTGAGCCCGACGTACAAGGAAGGGTCGTCGTCGAACCCGTCGCCGCCGTCGGCGACCAGTTGGTTGGGCGCGATCTGCTTGAGGAACGTCGCCAGCTCCGCGACCGTGTCGGGCAGCCGGCTCGTCCCCGCGCAACTCGAGCAGCGCAGCTCGTTGCCGATCTCCCAAGCGAGAATCGCTGGCTCGTCCCGATACGCGACGCCGGTGAACGTGTTGATTCGGTTCATCAGCGCGAGCGCGTACTCCATCCACCACTGTTTGAGCTGTGGGCTGGCGAAGAAGTCGTCGTGCAGCCAGCTGCCGCCGTAGATCTTGGTCGCCCACGCCGCGTACGCGGGCAGCCCGCCGTATTCGGCCCAGTTGTTCACGAGTGGGATGACGAGCCGGATGCCGCGCCGCTTGGCTTCCCACACCGCCTGGTCGAGACCGCGCAACCCCTCTTCGCGGAAGCCCTCCTCGGGGCTGCGCCGGATCGACGACGCGTCCTTGGTGTCGTTGAAGCCCCAGATGCGCACCACCGGCAGCGACAAGCACACGAGGTCGTCCATCACCTCGCGTACGGTGTCGAGCGCTTGCGGGTCCTGGTCCTGCTGCGCGTAGGACAACAGCTGCTGCAGGTAGTAGAGGTTGGTGCCAGTCGACCGGAAGGGGGTCACGCGGTCGAGCAGAAGCGCGCCATCGTCGCGGGTGACGAACCCGGAGATGGGCGGCAGCGGCGGGCACCCGGTGTCGAGCAGCTCGTCGGTGCTGATGGGCGGCAGCACCGCCGGTGGCGGCTCTCGCTCGCACCCCGCCGAGACGGCCAGCGCCAGGACCACGGCGCAGCGGCGCTCGATTCTCAGAGCAACGTACCTCCGAGGATGATCGCCGCGGTGCTGAAGTAGATCACGAGACCGAACACGTCGACCAGGGTGGCGACGAATGGGGCCGACGCGCTCGCGGGGTCGAACCCCAGCCGCCGCAAGATGAACGGGAGCATCGAACCTGCCAGCGTTCCCCATAGCACGACGCACAGCAGGCTGAAACCGACGGTCAGCCCGATGCCGACGTAATGCGCGCCATAGGTGTGGAACAGCACCTCCCACACCACGATGCGCAAGAAGCCGATGACGGCCAGCACGCCGCCGAGGCCGAGGCCCGTGACCGCCTCGCGCCGGACGACACGCCACCAGTCCGAGAGCCGGATCTCGCCCAGCGCCATCGCCCGGATGACCAGCGTAGTTGCCTGCGATCCGGAGTTGCCACCGCTGGAAATAATCAGCGGGATGAACAACGCCAGCACGACCGCGCGCGCGATCTCCTTCTCGAAGAAGCTCATCGCGCTGGCGGTCAACATCTCGCCCAGGAACAGCACGCACAGCCAGCCGACCCGCTTGCGGATCATCGGCGCCAGGGCGATATCGAGGTAGGGCGCGTCCAGGGCTTCGACACCGCCCATTTTCTGCATGTCCTCGGTGGCCTCTTCGCGGACGACGTCGACGACGTCGTCCACGGTCACGATGCCCTTCATGACCCCGGTGGCGTCGACGACCGGCAGCGCGACCAGGTGGCTCTGCGAGAACTTGTGGCTGACCGCCTCCTGATCCATCTGCTCCGGGATGGCGATGATCTGCCGCTTCATGATCTCGGCGACGCGGGTGCGAAAAGCGGCGGTGAACAGCTCGCGGAACGACACCACCCCCAACAGGCGCTGCTCGCCGTCGAGCACGTAGCCGTAGTAGATGGTCCGCGGCTGCTCGCGCATCTGCTTGCGCACGTAACTTATCGCCTCGTCGACGGTCATCTCGGGCCGCAGCCGGATGTAGCGCGGGTTCATGAGGCCGCCCGCGTTGTCCTCGGAGTACGCGAGCAGCGCGGTCACCTCGCGCCGGGTCGGATCATCCAGCAACGCGAGCAGCGGCTCGCGCCGGTCGAGCGGCGCCGCCTGAATCAAGTCGGCCGCGTCGTCGGGCGGCAGGCTGCGAACCCACGAGCGCTGCTCGCGCACCGGCATACCCAGCAGCACCTCGGCCTGCTCGCGCGAGTTCATCGCGAAGAAGAAGTCCTCCGCGTCGTCGCGCGGCAGCATCAGGAACGCCTGCATCCGGTCCACGTGCGCGAGCAGCTGCCAGATGTCGCGGACCTCCGACAGCGAGAGCGGCTCGCGCTCCGGCGCAGTCGACGGAGCAGACGGAGGCGCTGGTGGGGACGAGCCGGCTTCCATCAAGCGCTCCGCAGCCGGCTCACCGGGCCGGATCCGGACGGTACTCGCAGGCCTCGTAGAACTGCCGTCCGAACGCGGTCACGTAGAGCGCGGAGCGCTGGATCTCGGCGACCACCTTGTCGCCGTCGTCGGGGGCGGCGCTGTCGAGCGCCGGGCGCGATTCGATGCGCGCCTTCGCCGCCTTCACCTCCGGGCTCTCTTCCAGCGGGCGGAAGCTGCGCGTGTCGTCCGCGATCCGCACCGCGCGCAGCTCGGTGAGACCGAGGCGGCAGAGGTTGTCGATGTAGAGCGGGACGCGGTCCGCTTGCTCGACGCCCGCGTCGGTGCCGAGGCGCGAGAAATGTCGGAGCTCGGTGCCGAGCCGCTCGCCGAACTTGTAACGCGCGCGCACCGTGAGCAGCGGGAACGGTCCGTCGTGCTGGAACAGGCTGATGATCTTCACCTCGTCGGGCACCAGTTGGCGCAACACATCGAGGAACGCGGGGTGAACGCGCGCCGCGGTGTCGCCGTCCATCGACGCCGCCAGCAGGTTGAGGTAGCGCTCGCGCATCGTCGCGCCCTGGCGGACGCTGGCCGCGAGCGCCTGCGCGGCGAACCCGAGCGAGGGTGCGCGCCGCCGGGCGCCCGGTATCGCGGTGACGCGTTCGCCGAGATCGCGAATCGTGCCCGGCAGCTGCGCGGCGATGCCGGGCAGCTGCCGCAGCGGCGCTGCCGCCAGCATCGCCAGCGCGCCGAGGCTGCCGCCGAGGCCGCCGAACTCGCGTCCCGGCCTCACGATGAGGTCGCGGATGGCGCGCGTCGCGCTCCGGACGCTCTCACGCTCGCGTTCGAATAACATCGCCGCCCAGGTTACCTGATCACGACGCCGAAGTAGACGAAAGGTACGCGTTACCCGCTCGATCGAATCGGGGGCTCGCGCTCGTCGGTCGAGGCTGTCGGCGACGCCGGGGCGATAACGGGGGCGCCGCCGGTGATGGTGGCGCCGCCAGCCATGATCGTCAGTTGCGGCTGACCTACGTTCGGTCGCCGCCGGCGCAGATGCGGCCACAGCGCGTACGCGATCACCGGCAGGAACAGCACCAGCTCGATGACCATGCTCGTGAGGCCGGCGCTGGTCACGAGGCGCAGACCGCGGGGCGCGTCCGGGAAGATCCGCAGCGGAGAGTGAAACCGCGCCTCGCTGAACGGCCACAAGAGCGGCAGCCCACGGCCTCCGTGGCCGAGGAAATCGAGTGCCGCGTGGCTCGCGACTGCGAGCGAGGCGAGCACCACCGTCCGCCACACCGGCCAGCGCATCCGGCGGGTCGCGATCGCGCACAGGAGGCCGACCGCGAGCGCGAGCGCGATCGAGTGAGAGGCGCCCCGGTGTCCGGCGACGCTCGTGTCGGACGCGCCCAGTACCACCAGCAGCACGTCCGCGTCGGGCAGCAGGGCGAGCAGCGCGAACGCGAGCAACGTTCCCTTCGATGTCGGCTGTCCCGGGCACCCGCGGTGGAGCCGCCCGGCCAGCAGGCCTACCGCGACGTGCCCAACCGTTGCCACCTTTCAAGTGTGACCAGCGCGACGCCAACTGCCAGCCGTGTTTCCGGCAATGGGTGTAGGGAAAATTGCGCGGCGCGACGATTGGACGGGAACCCTCAAAGGGTTCCCAACCTCCCGCGATGAGCTACGCGCGGCCAAGCCGCGCTGCGCTCGACGCGCCTCAAATAGTCGAGGCGCGCGCCAGGCCGTTGACGGATCCGTGAGGCCCCGGCGCGCGAACGGCCGGGCATCACCCGCCGATCTCGGCCGCCGCTCGCGGTGTACGATTCTTGCTTAGGCCTGCCGCCAGAGCACTCGCGAATGTCCGCCGCCGACACCGATGTTCGCCCCCCCCGACGGCTGCCGCTCGCGCCCAAGGCGGCGCCCGCGCGCCGGCACCTGCCGCTCGCGCCCGACGCGCGCGATGTCGATCGTCGCGCGCGTCCCATCTACGCGGTGTGGGAGACGACGCTCAAATGCGATCTCGCGTGTCGCCACTGCGGCTCACGCGCCGGCCGCGCGCGGCCGGACGAGCTGACGACCGCCGAGTGCCTGGACCTCGTCCGCCAGATGGCGGACCTCGGCGTCATGGAGGTGACGGTCATCGGCGGCGAGGCCTACCTGCGCGACGATTGGGTCGAGATCATCGCCGCCATCCGCGCCGCCGGCATGCAGTCGACGATGACCACCGGCGGGCGCGGCCTCACCGCCGAGCGCGCGAGCGCCGCCGCGCGCGCCGGGCTGCAAAGCGCCAGCGTGTCCATCGACGGCAACCAGGCGACGCACGATCGGCTGCGCGGCGTCGCCGGCTCGCACCGCTCGGCGCTGGGGGCCGCGCGCAACCTGCGCGCCGCCGGCATCGGGCTGTCGATCAACACCCAGATCAACCGCGCGTCGATCGCCGAGCTCGCCGACATCTGCGAGACGGTGATCGCACTCGGCGCGCACGCCTGGCAAATTCAGCTGACGGTCGCGATGGGCCGCGCCGCCGACGCGCCCGAGGTGCTGCTGCAACCGTACGACCTGCTCGAGCTGTTCCCGGTGCTCGGAGAGCTCAAGCGCCGCTGCGTCGAGGCGAGGGTGACGCTCTGGCCCGGCAACAACATCGGTTACTTCGGGCCCTACGAGTCGGTGCTGCGCGGGACGATGGTGCGCGGCCACATGGCCTCGTGCGGCGCCGGTTGCAGCACGATGGGGATCGAGGCCGACGGGACGATCAAGGGTTGCCCCTCGCTCGAGACCGCGGCCTGGGCGGGCGGCAACCTCCGCGACGCCTCGCTGCGCGACATCTGGGAACGCTCGGCGCCGCTGCGCTACATGCGCGACCGCACCGTCGACGATCTGTGGGGCTTCTGCCGCACGTGCTACTACGCCGACACTTGCCGCGCCGGCTGCACGTGGACCGGATTTTCGCTGTTCGGCAAGCCGGGGAACAATCCCCTTTGCCACCACCGCGCGCTCGAGATGCAGCGCCGCGGATTGCGTGAGAGGCTCGTCCAGGTGGCGCCCGCGCCCGGCGAGCCGTTCGACAACGGGCGCTTCGAAATCATCGTCGAGGAGGTTCCGCAATGAGTCCGAGCGCGCTCATCCCTTGTTCCGCCTGCAACCGCCACGTCCGCGCCGACGAGACCCGCTGCCCGTTCTGCGACGCCGCCCAACCCGAGCGCGCGCTCGCCACGCCCGCGAGCTCGGGCTTGCCGCGCAAGCGTCTCGGCCGCGCCGCGATCATGACCGCGGGCGCGCTGCTCGGCGCCGCGGAGGCGTGCACCGACTCGAAGCCACTGCAGCCCGACGCCGGCCCGCCAGACAGCGCCGCCGCCACCGACACCAACGACGACCGCGGCCCGGTCGCTCTCTACGGCGCCCCGGCGCCCGAATACGGCGTGCCGCCGCCGGCGACGCAATCGAACGCCGCGCCGGCGGAGGGCACGACTGTGGCTGCCAAGCCGACCACCGCGAAGTCGTAGGCGCCCGGCCTTACTCAGACTCAAGCTTGTCGACCCGGCCTTCGAGATCGCTGACCCGCGTCTCGAGCTTCAGGTCACGCTCCGAGATCGCCCGCGTATAGCGGACGACGAAACGCTCTTGCTCCGCGAGATCCAGTAGCGTCGACTCGACCGTGTCGAGGCGCTCGTTGTTCACGTCGAGCCGCTTGTTGGTGCCGCGGATCTCGTCCCGAATGTCCTTCAGAATCTCGATCGTGATATCGGACGCGGCCATCGACATCTCCCTTTCAGGTTAGCAGAAGACCACTGCGATTCTTGGGCCAGCCGAACCGCGCCTGATTCCACGCACTTTGTCAGGCGGGAGGCCGGCTCTCGGACAGGGCGTCCGGCCTTCGGGCGTGGTTCTAGTACGCGACGCCGAACCGGCGGCCGACGTGGGCCGGGCGCTCGCGGGCTCGACTGTGTATGCCCTCATCCGGCGAGCGGGATCGCAGGGAACCGGTGAAGCGCGCGGGGCGCGATCTAGGATCGCGCCCCGTTTGGGTTTTCGTAGGCGGTCGAGACTATTACTTCGACGCGATCGCCACTCGCGCCTCTTCTTCGATCTTGAGCGCGCGATAGCCGCCCTTCGATCGGAACACGATGTACATCGCGCCGAACACCACCGTCAGTATGACGGGCAGCACCGCGACGCTTCGAAGCGCGGCGCCTGGACCCAGCTTGTCGAACTGAGCGCCCATGACGGGCAGGACGAATGAGATCGAGAGGAACCCGGCGCCACCCATCAGCGAAATCAGCAGCGCTCCGCCCTTCGGGAAGCGCTCGGCCGTAACGCCCAGCATGGTCGGCCAGTAGTAGACCTTGCCGAATCCGAACACGGTCGCCGCCAGGAACGCGATCGGGATCGACGTACCGGGCTGCAGGCTGCCGAGCCAGAACAGGCCGATCGCGGAGATCACCGAACACACTGCCATGACGGCGAACGGTGAATACTTGTGCACGTAATTGCTGACGAAGAAACGCAGCACGAACATGATTCCGGCGGTCAGCATCAGGAACCAGATCCCCTCGATGCCGGCGACCTGCTGCATCACCGACGGGAACCACTGGTCAGGGCCGAGCTCCGTTGCAGCCGTCATCCACATGCAGACGAACAGCAGGATGAAGAACGGATTCGCCGCCTGCTTGAACATCGTCGCGGTCGAGATATTCGACGCCACGCGCTCGGTCTGCGGGTACTTCTGCGTGGCCGCCATGAAGAGGTAGACGACGGCCGGGATGACGATCGTCGCGAGCTTGGCTTGCCAGCTCGCGCCCGCCTTGCTGAGGAGCAGCGCTACAATCCCGCCGAATACCATGCCGCCCGGCCACCAGGCGTGGAGAATGTTCAGCTTCTTCGTCTTCTCTTCGCTGTAGATCGTGGCGATGAGCGGGTTGATCACGCCTTCGACCAAGCCCTGCGAAAGACCCATGGCAAGGAAGCCGACGTAGAGCAACAACGTGCCGGTATGCGAAAAGATGGATTCGACGTGCGCTTCCGGTTTGGGCGCCACGAGCACCAGCGCGACGCCGCCGATGTAGCCGATGCTGGAGAGGATGTGCAGCGCTCGCATACCAAGCAGATCGACGAGCGCTCCCGAGAGGAAGATCGCCACCGTGAAGCCCCAGAACGCCGGCCCCCAAATCAGTCCCATCTGTTCTTTGCTGAGGTGGAACGCCGCGCTGAGGCTTGCCTCGATATCGCCTCGAATCGCGAACACCATCGACGTCGTCAGAAGCGAGATGCAGCTCGTGATGAACAACCGCTGCTTGCTCATGGCCTCTCCTTTTGTTCGCGGTCTGCCCGCGAGAAGGAGCCAACCTATTTGAGCCTGGGACGATGTCAATAGTGGCCATTTTGCCCCCTTCAAGCGGGGCGATCACAGCAGTTCGCGCACCTCGCGCCACGCTGGACCACGAACATGGCGAAAACGGCGCGGCAAGCTCGCTACCGACATGCGGGTGGAGACGCTCGCCGCCTTGGTCGCCAAGCTATACCAGCCCACCGGCGGCCGGGTGCTGATCGACGGCAACGATCTCCGCACCGTCACCAGCGCTTCGCTCCACCGTCACATCGCCTGCGTGACCCAGGAGAACCTCCTGTTCTCCGGCACCATCCTGGACAACATCCGCGTCGGTCAATCGCCCGAGTTGGCAACCCGCCGCTGCGTCGTCGGAGAAGGCGCGATAAGCTCGCGCCAGCCTTCCACACCGCCGGGGTGGCGAAATGGTAAACGCGGGGGACTTAAAATCCCCTGCCGCGAAAGCGGCCTGTGGGTTCGAGCCCCACTCCCGGCACGGGGAATCACTGCGGAAACGGACGAGACGTGCTCGGTCTCGACGGCTTCCGATGAGCAGCGCGGGCGCTATCCGGGCGCTTGTCGTTCGAAGCAAGCGGGGGTAGCGGCCCGTCTGCTGCGGGTCGACGACGCTGCCGCCTTGCTCGCGATCAGCGTCAGGCACATGCGCAACCTGATCGCCCGCGGCGACGTTCGCGTGGTCAGGCTAGGCAGGGCCCGTAACCGAAAGCATGTTGATCGCGACCCGCCCTCCAGGATCACGTCGAGGGACGGACGGTGACCGTCGTTCGGGTTATCCTCAAGGGAAGACGCACGACGGAGAAGAGCCTATGAGTCGCCACACCGCAGCCGAAGGACGTGAGCTCGCGCGCCGATTGGCGAAGACGCGGGTCAAGGGTGGGACTCCGCACGAAGTCGTGCGTCGCGAGATGATCGAGGACATGGAGCGAGACCTTCGGCGGATGGTGCAGGCTTACGCGGGGACTGCGCGGCAGGCGAAGCAGCTCCTCGAGGCCCTGGTCGCGGCGAGGGAAGCGGGCGTGCCGGCGTGTGACGAGCTCGAGCGCGAGCTCGCCGATCGGATGCGAAGGAAGCGGGCAGCGTAGCGCGTGTCCGTCGTCATTCTGCTGGTCATCATTTCGGGTACGCTCGCGGTCGTCGGCGCGGAGCGGAGGGTGCGGTGGCTGGAGGTGGTGTTCAAGCCGCTGACGACGATCTTGTTGCTGGGAGTCGTGGGGCGGCCGGAGACGACGTTCGCGCGGCTGGTGACGGCGGGGCTCGTGCTGTCGATCGTCGGCGACACAGCGCTCTTGTGGTCGAGCAAGCAGGCGTTTCTGGTCGGGCTGGCGGCGTTTCTGCTGGCCCACCTCGCCTACGTCGTCGCGTTCGTGACCGTGTCGGCGGGGCCGTCGTTGCCGGTGGCGCTGGTGGCGCTCGCGGTCGCGGTGGCGACGCGGTCCACGGTGCGCGCGATCTGGGTGGGATCGGCGGAGGTGCGAGGGCCGGCGCTCGCGTACGCCGCGGTGATCAGCTTGATGGTCGTGTGCGCGGCGGCGACCATGGGTGGGTCGCTGCGAATGGCACCGTTCGCGGCGGTGGGCGCGGCGCTGTTCTATCTGTCGGATTCGAGCTTGGCGCGGAACCTGTTCGCGAAGCCGATCCCGCACGTGGCGTTGCTGACCCTCGGGGTGTACTGGCTCGGCCAGCTCGGGATCGCGATCGCGGCGCACGGCGGCACATAACCGCGCGCGAGGCTCGGCGGTCAGCGCCCTTCGGGGCGGAGGGCGTTGGGGAGGATGCGGGAGATGAGGGCCTCGCAGCGGGGGAAGAAGCGCAGGCGCTCGAGCACGGGGTTCATCCAGCCGACGGTGATGCAGTAGTACTTGTTCTGGGGGGCGGCGTGGTGGACGGAGTGGTGTTCGGGCGACAGCACGAGGCGGGCGCGCTGGAGCGCACGGACCCAGCGCGGCGGCGTCGGCATGTGCGCCCACTTGTGGAACTGGTTGGTGCAGAACACGAACCAGAACGTGGACGCCGCGACGACGCACGCGAAGAACAGCGGGCCGGTCGCACGCGGCATCGCCAACATGACCAGCGCGATGGGCGGCGTCGCCACGATGCAGTTGTTGCCGTTCGTCTCGATGAAATCGTGGCGGGTGATGTCCTGGGGGTCGACGTGGTGGTAGCGGAACGGCTTGACGAAGTTGGGGCCGAAGATCGGCGTGGTCTCGTCGCCGACCGTGTCGCCCGCCCAGTGCACCAATCCGGACAGGAAGTCCGACACCACGTAGCCGATGACCGCGGCGACCCCGACCAGCAGCCAGTCGCCCACGCCCTCGCAGGTGGTGGCGACCCGGAAACCCATCCAGGCGAACGCCAAGAACACGAAGCCGATGCAGGTGACTTCGAGCGCGCGATGGCCGCGTCCGTAGGACGCCGGCGGAGGGACCTCTTCAACCATGCTCAACACGTCTTTATAACGGAAAACCGGCCTGATCGTCGAATCGGGGCTTACCGTTCGGAAAACCCGCCTCATCTTCGCGGGATCGGCGCGGGCCAGCGCGTCGTGGGCACCGCGGCATCCGGTGTCGCGGTGTAGGATGACGGGGCCGATGCCCCGGCTCACCGTGGTGGTCCCTTGCTACAACGAGGCGGAGCGGCTGCGGGGCGATCCGCTGCTCGCGTTCGTCGACGGGTGCGACGACGCGCGGCTCGTGTTCGTCGACGACGGATCGACCGACGCGACCCGCGCGGTTCTGGACGTGCTCGCGGCGCGCCGCCCCGAACGGCTGGCGGTGCTCGCGCTCCCCGAAAACCACGGCAAGGCCGAGGCGGTGCGCCAGGGTTTGCAGCACGCGATGTCGGGCGGGGCGGAGGTGGTTGGCTTCCTCGACGCGGATCTGTCGACGCCGCCACGCGAGCTGACGCCGCTGCTGGAGGCGCTCGGTTCGCCAGGCGTGGAGGTGGCGATCGGCGCGCGCGTCGCGCTTCTGGGCCGCGACATTCAGCGCAGCCAGGTGCGCCACCTGCTCGGCCGCGTGTTCGCGACCGCCGCATCGCTGGTGTTGCGTGCCCCGGTCTACGACACCCAGTGCGGCGCCAAGCTGTTTCGCAGCTCGCCCGCGCTGGCGGCGGCGCTCGCCGACCCGTTCCTGTCGCGCTGGGCGTTCGACGTCGAGTTGCTTGGCCGCCTCCTCACCGGGAGCGGCGGCGCCGAGCCGCTGCCGCTCGCCGCCTTGGTCGAGGTGCCGCTCGGGACGTGGCACGACGTCGGCGGCTCCAAGCTGAACGCGCTCGCCATGGCTCGCACCCTCAAAGACCTCGCCGTCATCGCCGCCGACCTCGGGGCTCGCCGCCGCGGCCGCTAGCCACTCCCGAGCGAAGCGAGGGTGTGTGGCTATTTGGGAGATGTGCTCTAGCCACTCCCGAGCGAAGCGCGAGTCTGCGGCTATTTGTGAGACAAGCTCCAGCCGAAATCACGCAGACTCGGCGTCGTGAAACCGCTTTGGACGCGGGCCGCGCGTGTGTAGATTCAGCGCCTAGACACCTCGCTTTCTCCGAACCCTGAACAAATGAAGCAAGGTTCCCAAGAGGATCGGAGGCGGGCTTTGCCCGCCCGAGACACCGCTCGACGAAAAGATCCGGGCATGGCTCTCGTCGCGTGGGGTGGGCCCGCGGGAGGGGCCCGCCCCTCCCCCGCGGCGAGCGGAGCGGACGAATGAAGCGTCTACGCGAAATCCTGCGCGACGCCTACCTCCGCGTCGACGGCCGCACGCTGGGACTGGCCCGCATCGGCATCGCGCTGATGTTGATAGGCGACCTTCTGCGCCGGATTCCCTGGCTCCGCGATCTGTACAGCAACGCGGGCCTCATCCCCAACCACACGGTGCTGTGGCGGCCGCCGTTCCCGCGCATCTTCTCGCTGATGTTCATGTCGTCGCTTCCCGAGGAGGCGGCGCTGTGGTTCGCGGTCACCTTCGTGTGCTTCTTCTGTTTCCTGATCGGCTGGCGCACGCGGCTGTTTCACGTCCTCTCGTTCGTGCTGACGACCAGCCTGCACAACCGCATCCTGCAGGCCGAGAACTGGGGGGCGGTCGCGATCGCCGTGCTCATGTTGTGGACGATGTTCCTGCCCATGGGGCGCCGGTTCTCGGTCGACGCCGTGCTCGCCAGCATGCGCGCGCGCCCGGGGGAGACGCCCGAAGATCTCGCAACCGGCGTGCCGCCGCCCGACCGGCGGCCGGCGTATTCGCTGGCGGTGCTGGCGATGCTGCTCCAGATCGCCGTCATCTACTGGTTCAACTTCGTCCATAAGTCGGGCCAGACCTGGAAGAACGGGACCGCGGTCTACTACGTCCTCTACCAGGAGCGCATCATCACGACCCTTGGCCTGTGGGTGCGCGAGAACCTGCCGTTCAGCGTGACCAAGCTCATGACCCACGGCACGATCGTGGTCGAGGCGGCGGTGCCGTTCCTGGTGCTCACGCCGGTGTTCTGGCGCTGGACGCGGCCGCTGGCGGCGGTGCTGCTGTTCGGGTTGCACTTCAGCATCGCTCTGCTGGTCAACCTCGGCATCTTTTCGGCGGCGATGATCGCGTTCGAGCCGCTGCTGATCACCCAAGCGGTGTGGCGGCTCGGCAACCAGTTGGCACCGACGCGCGGCCGCGCGCGCACCGTGTTCTACGACGCCGACTGCGGCGTTTGCTTCTGGCTCGCGCGGGTGCTGGCGCGTCTCGACGTGCTGGGGCGGCTGAAGTTCCTGCCCAACCGAGACGCCGCCGCGCTGCCCGCGGGCGCCGGCGAGGCGCCGCGCGAGCCTGCGGGTGAGCCCGCGATTCTGGTCGTCGATCCCGCGCGCGACCGGCGCTGGACCGGCGCGCAGGCGTGCGTCGAGATCGCGGCGGCGTTGCCGCTCGGGCGGTTGTGGGTGTGGCCGCTGCGGCTGCCCGGCATCCGCGCGCTCGCCGACCGGATGTACGCGGTCGTCGCCCGCAACCGGACCAAGATCTCGCTCGGGCTCGGCCTGCGCGGTTGCGGCGTCCCCGGGCTGCGCCCGCCGGCGCCGGCGATCGAGCCGCCGAGCCTGCTCGGCGCGTGGCTGCGCGCGCGCAAGCCGCTGCTGCGCGAGCTGGCGGTGGGGCTCACGCTCATCACCATCGCGGCGGAGGTGTCGGTCGCCAACCCCGCCGTCCCGCCGGCGCTGCGATTCAACAAGCGGCCCGAGTGGATGACGGCGGCGGTGATGTATCCCCACATCTTCGAGGGCTGGTCGCTGTTCGCGCCCGAGGCGCCGCTGTCCGACGAGATGGTGGTGGTCGACGCGGTCACGCGCGAGGGCCGGCGCGTCGATCCCTACAACGAGGCGGGCAGCCGCGTCGCCAGCCTGCCCGTCGACGGCGCGATTCCCGAGCGGCTGGGACACGACTCGTTCTTCTGCGACTTCACGCTGCGGATTCCGGACTCGGGCGTGTTCCATCAGGCGTTCACGGAGTGGATCCTCCGCTACCCGGAGCGGACCGGGCGGCCCGGTGACGCGATCGTCAAGTTCGAGGCGTATTCGATCTGGCAGGACAGCCCGCCGCCGGGCGCTAAACAGCCGACCAACATCCGCAAGCGGATCTTCGTGCACTACCCGTGAGCGACGAAGAGCCCAAACCGGAGATCCCCGAGTCGGCGTCGCCGCCGCCGCCCGAACCCGCGCCCCCGCCGCCCGCCGAGTCGCGCTGGCGGTACCGGCGGGACGCGATCAAGCGCCGCTTCGTCGACCACTACATGACCATCGACGCGCGCAGCCTGGGGCTCGGGCGCATCGTGCTCGCGGTCGTCCTGCTCGTCGATCTCATCCGCCGCATCCCCGACATCACGCTCTTCTATTCGAACCTCGGACTGGTGCCGAACCACATGATGTTGTGGCGGCCGCCGACGCAGTGGATGTTCTCGTTCTTCTTCAACCTGTCGCTGCCCGACGAGGTTGCGGTGGGGTTCGCGCTGTGCGGGCTCGTGTACCTGGCGCTGCTCGTGGGCTGGCGGACGCGGCTCATGCAGGTGCTCGCGGCTATCTGCGTGCTTAGCCTGCACGGCCGCGTGACCTTGATGGAGAACGGCGGCGACTGGATGCTGGGCGAGCTCACGATCTGGACCGCGTTCATGCCGCTCGGCCGGCGGTTCTCGCTCGACGCGCTTCGGGACAGCCTGCGCCGCCGGCGCGAGACCACCGCCGCTGAGCTCGAGAATCGAGCGGCGATCGCGCCGCCAGCGGACGGCCCACGCATCGTCACGCTGGCGGCGTTTGCGCTCATCCTGCAGCTCGCGAACGCGTACATCTTCAACGCCGCCCACAAAGGCGGCATCACCTGGCGCCAGGGCACCGCCGTCCACTACGTCATCCACCAGGATCGGATGGTCACCTGGTTCGCGGTGTTGTTGCCGGTCGCGGCGCAACCTCGCGTGTGGATGCGGCGGATCGCGGCACTCGCCATCGTCGGACTGCACACCGGCTTCCAGTGCTTCATCAACCTGGGCGTGTTTTCGTGGGCGATGATCGCCTACACACCGTTCTTGCTGAGCAGCGCCGACTGGGAGCTATTCGCGAACTGGGCGACGCGCCGACCGCGGCAGGTGACCGCATACTTCGATGCCGGCTGCGGCGTCTGCTTCCAGCTGGTGCGGCGCTGGGCGCGATTCGATCGGTTCCATCGCGTCCGTTTCGTGTCGAGCGCGGAGGCGCCGGCCGAGATCTCCCCCGACGTGCTGGCGGCGACCATCCTGGTCGTCGACGCGGCCGGGCGGAAGTTCACTCGCGCCGACGCCATCGCGCAGATCTTCCGCGCGTTCCCGGTGGGATGGTTGTGGTCGCTGCCGCTGCGTCTGCCCGGCCTGCGCGGGCTCGCCAACTGGGGCTACGATCTGTTCGCGCGCCACCGCGAGCGGATCTCGGTCGCGCTCGGGCTGGCGGCGTGCTCGCTGCCGCAGCCGGCGGCCGTGTCCGCCGAGCCGGTTCCGGGCGCCGAGCCCGCGCCAAGCGCGCCGGCCTCGCCGTCCGCCGCAGGTCCCTCCGCCCTGCGCCAGGCGGCTTCGCCGTCCGCCGCAGGTCCCTCCGCCCTGCGCCAGCGCTTCCGCTGGCTGGTCACGGCGGCGCGCGAGGGCCTGGTGCTGGCGCTCGTGATCACGATGGTCAGCGAGACGCTATTCATCAACGCCGCCATCCCCAAGTTCCTCAAACACGAGCAGCCGGGGTGGATCAAACGCCTGGTCGCCTACCCGCGCTTCATCCAGGCGTGGTCGATGTTTTCGTCGGACGCGCCGATGACCGACCTCAACATGGTGGTCGACGCGGTCACCGTCGACGGCCGTCACGTCGATCCCTACAGCGAGGCCGTCGGCCGTTATCCCAACCCGGGCCGAAACGAGGTTCCGGTCCGGATGGACAACGATTCTCTGGTGTTCAACTACTCGGGCCGCATCCCCGACAACCCCGCCTACCACCAGGCGCTGACCGAGTGGATCCTCCGCTACCCCGAACGAACCCGAAACCCGAGTGACCACATCATCCGCTTCGACTGCTACCTGGTGGAGGACGACAGCCCCCCGGTGGGCGAGCTCAACCCGCGAAATGTACGTACCCGGCATTTCCTGAAGTACCCGCAGTAGCGCTGAAAATCGGCGGAGTTAGGGTCTCGACAGCGGGCCCTCCGATGCCGAGAATGGGCGCCTCATGGCGAACAGTTTCGGCAGCAAGTCGGTCCTGGAGGTCGGTCAGCGAAAGTTCGAGATCCATCGCTTGTCGGCGCTGGCCAAAGCGGGACTCGCGATCGACAAGCTGCCGTTCTCGCTGAAGATCCTGCTCGAGAACCTGCTGCGTACCGAAGACGGCCGCACGGTCAAGGAAGCCGACATCCGCGCGCTCGCCGGCTGGGACCCCAAGGCCGAGCCTTCGGCGGAGATCGCGTTTACACCCGCGCGCGTCTTGCTCCAGGACTTCACCGGGGTTCCCGCGGTGGTCGACCTCGCGGCGATGCGCGCGGCGATGGCCGACCTCGGCGGCAACGCCGGCCAGATCAACCCGCTGCAGCCGGTCGAGCTGGTCATCGATCACTCGGTGCAGGTGGACGAGTACGGTCACAAGGGCGCGCTATCGCTGAACGCGCAGATCGAGTTCTCGCGCAACAAGGAACGCTACGCGTTTTTGCGCTGGGGGCAGGGCGCGTTCCGGAACTTCCGGGTCGTGCCGCCCGACACCGGTATCGTCCATCAGGTCAACCTCGAGTATCTGGCGCGCGTCGTGTTCACCCAGCAGAACCAGAGCAAGGACGTCCCGGCGCGCGCGTACTTCGACACCCTGGTCGGCACCGATTCGCACACGACGATGGTCAACGGCCTGGGTGTCCTGGGCTGGGGCGTGGGCGGCATCGAGGCCGAGGCGGCGATGCTCGGGCAGCCGATGTCGATGTTGATCCCGCAGGTCGTCGGCTTCCGGCTGCACGGCCGACTGCGCGAGGGGTCGACCGCGACCGACCTCGTCCTCACCGTGACCGAGCTTCTGCGCAAGTTCGGCGTGGTGGGGAAGTTCGTCGAGTTCTTTGGCCCGGGCGTCGCCGCGCTCAGCCTCGCGGACCGCGCGACCATCGCCAACATGGCGCCCGAATACGGCGCCACCTGCGGCATCTTCCCGATCGACGACGAGACGTTGCGCTACCTCCGGTTCACCGGGCGTACCTCCACCGAGGTGGAGCTGGTCGAGGCGTACGCGCGCGAGCAGGGCGTCTTTCACACCGCGAGCTCCCCCGAGGCCAGCTACACCAGCACCGTCGATCTGGACCTCGGCAAGGTCGAGCCCAGCGTCGCCGGGCCCAAGCGCCCGCAAGATCGCGTCAACCTGTTCGACACCAAGAAGTCGTTCGAGGCGGCGCTGCCCAGTCTCACCAAGCCCAAGAAGAAGCTGCCGGGCGCGTCGCACGCGGGCGACTCGACCGACGTGGGCGTCACGCGCTCGTCCGATCCATCGCCCGACGTGAGGAACGGCTCGGTCGTGATCGCCGCCATCACGAGCTGCACCAACACGTCGAACCCGTCGGTGCTGATCGCCGCCGGCCTGCTCGCGAAGAAGGCGGTCGAGCACGGGCTGGAGGTTCGCCCGTGGGTCAAGACGTCGCTCGCACCCGGATCGCAGGTCGTCACCGAGTACCTCGCGGCGGCGGGGCTGACCCCGTACCTCGAGAAGCTCAAGTTCCACACCGTCGGCTACGGCTGCACGACCTGCATCGGCAACTCGGGTCCGCTGCCGCCGCCGATCGCGGACGCGATCGACGCGCGCGATCTGGTCGTCGCCAGCGTGCTGTCGGGCAACCGCAACTTCGAGGGCCGCATCAACCCCGACGTGCGTGCGAACTACCTGATGTCGCCGCCGCTGGTGGTGGCGTACGCGCTCGCCGGCCGCATCGACATCGATCTCGACAAGGAGCCGCTCGGCACCGGCACCGGCGGTAAGCCCGTGTTCCTGCGCGACGTGTGGCCGTCGTCGAACGAGGTTTCGGCCCTCGTGAGCAAGGCGGTCACCCCCGCGATGTTCGAGAAGACCTACAGCGTCGTGTTCGAGGGCGACGAGCGCTGGAAGAAGCTCGAGGTGCCGATCGGCGAGACCTACGCGTGGGACGAGACCTCCACGTACATCAAGCACCCGCCCTACTTCGTGGGGATGACCAAGACCCCCGCCGCCATCGCCGACATCCGCGGCGCGCGCGTGCTTGCGCTCTTGGGCGACAGCGTCACCACCGACCACATCTCGCCCGCGGGCAGCATCAAGAAGGATGGTCCGGCGGGGAAGTACCTCATCGCCCACGGCGTCGACCCCAAGGACTTCAACAGCTACGGCGCCCGCCGCGGCAACCACGAGGTCATGGTGCGCGGCACCTTCGCCAACGTGCGGCTCAAGAACTTGCTCGCGCCCGGCACCGAAGGCGGTGTCACCCGCCACCTGCCCGACGGCGCGGGGATGTCGATCTTCGCCGCGAGCGAGGTCTACGCGCGCGCGGGCGTGCCGCTGTTCGTGCTCGCGGGCAAGGAGTACGGCTCGGGCTCGTCGCGCGACTGGGCGGCGAAGGGCCCGCGGCTGCTCGGCGTGCGCGCCGTGATCGCCGAGAGCTACGAGCGCATCCACCGCAGCAACCTGGTGGGCATGGGCATCGTGCCGCTGCAGTTCTCGCCCGGCGAGAGCGCGGCGTCGCTCGGCCTCACCGGCGAGGAGGTCTACGAGACCGTCGACCTGCCCAAGCTGCTGGCGTCGGGCTTCGCCGGCGGCCGCGAGCTCACCGTCAAGGCGACCGCCGCCGACGGCCAGGTCAGGCAGATCAAGACCATCGTCCGCATCGATACCCCGCAGGAGGTCGCCTATTACCAAAACGGCGGCATCCTCCAATACGTGCTTCGCCAACTGGCCTAGCGGTCACGCGACCAAGGCCGACGAGGTTCGGGACCCCAAGGGTTCCCGCGCCCCAAATGCGATCGACGACACGGCGATTGCATCCTGAGCCCGAAGGCGGCAGGCTCCGGGCCCTAGCACATGCTCACGGTTCCCGGCGGTAACGCCTTCTCGAGCGCTCGCCTTCAGAAGCGGCTCGCGGTCGTTCGCCGAAGCAACCCGGGTGTGCGAGCGCTTACCGCGTCGTTCGTCCATTTCGTCGACGTCGACGGCAAGCTCGGGCCCGCCGAGACGGAGGTCGTGCAGCGCCTCTTGAGCTACGGTCCCCGCTCGGCGCCCAAGACCGTCGACCGCTCGACGGTGGCGATGGGGCGGCAGTTGCTCGTGGTTCCGCGGATCGGGACGATCTCGCCGTGGTCCTCGAAGGCGACCGACATCGCCCACATCTGTGGACTTGGGCGCGTGCGACGGATCGAGCGTGGCATCAGCTGGGTCGCCGCCGGCGTCACCGACGATCACCCGTCGCTCGAGCACGCCCTGCACGACCGCATGACCGAGACCGTGCTCGACAGCCTCTCGCAGGCCGAGCGCCTGTTCGAGCGCGCCGCGCCCCGGCCGCTCGCGCGCGTGGCGCTGGGCACCGACCCGCGCGCGGCGCTCGCGCACGCCAACGAGCGGCTCGGCCTCGCGCTGTCGCCTGACGAGATCGATTACCTCGCCGATGCCTACCGCACCCTCGGCCGCGATCCCACCGACGTCGAGCTGATGATGTTCGCGCAGGCCAACAGCGAGCACTGCCGCCACAAGATCTTCAACGCGGAGATCGTGCTCGACGGCGAGCGCCAGCCGATGTCGCTGTTCCAGATGATCCGGAACAGCACCGAGCAGAGCCCGACCGGCGTGCTGTCCGCGTACCACGACAACGCGGCCGTCATCGCGGGGTCGACCGCGGGCCGGTTCGCGCCCGATCCGGCGACCGGCGTCTACGCCGCGAGCGTGGAGCCCGCGCACATTCAGATCAAGGTCGAGACCCACAACCACCCGACCGCGATCTCGCCGTTCCCCGGCGCGGCCACCGGCTCGGGCGGCGAAATCCGCGACGAGGGCGCGACCGGTCGCGGCGCCCGCCCCAAGGTCGGGCTCACCGGATTCTCGGTCTCGAACCTGCGCTTGCCCGACGCGGTCCGCCCGTGGGAGCGCGACTTCGGCAAGCCCAGCCGGATCGCGAGCGCGCTCGACATCATGATCGAGGCGCCGCTCGGCGGGGCGGCGTTCAACAACGAGTTCGGCCGCCCCAACGTGTGCGGCACCTTCCGCACTTACGAGCTGGAGGTCGACGGCCCGAACGGCCGCGAGGTGCGCGGCTACCACAAGCCGATCATGCTCGCGGGCGGCCTCGGCAACATCCGCGCGTCGCAGGTGGAGAAGGGCAAGATCCCGCCCGGCGCGCCTCTGGTCGTGCTGGGCGGGCCGGCGATGCTGATCGGCCTCGGCGGCGGCGCCGCCTCGTCGATGGCGTCGGGCGCGTCCGAGGAGAACCTCGATTTCGCATCCGTGCAGCGGGACAACCCCGAGATGCAGCGGCGCTGCCAGGAGGTCATCGACCGCTGCGTCGCGCTCGGCGATGCGAGCCCCATCATCTCGATCCACGACGTCGGCGCCGGTGGTCTGTCGAACGCGCTGCCCGAGCTGGTGAACGACAGCGGACGCGGCGCGCGGTTCGCGCTGCGCGACATTCCCAGCGACGAACCCGGGCTGTCGCCGCTGGAGCTCTGGTGCAACGAGGCGCAGGAGCGTTACGTGCTCGGTATCGCGCCCGACCGACTCGCGACGTTCGAGGCGTTGTGCGCGCGCGAGCGCTGCCCGCGCGCCGTGGTCGGCCACGCCACCGACGACGGCCGGCTGGTTCTCGACGACGCGCTGCTCGGCGATCGGCCGATCGATCTGCCGCTCTCCGTGCTGCTGGGCAAGCCGCCGCGCACCGTGCTCAAGGCCAACCGGCTCGCGGGCCGCCAGAAGCCGTTCTCGACCGCGGCCGTGGATCTCGCCGAGGCCGCTCGCCGCGTGCTGCGGCTGCCGACCGTCGCCGACAAGTCGTTCCTGATCACGATCGGCGACCGCACCGTCGGCGGGATGGTGTCGCGCGATCAGATGGTCGGGCCATGGCAGGTGCCGGTCGCCGACGCCGCGGTTACCACCACGGGGTTCGACGTCACCACTGGCGAGGCGATGGCGATGGGCGAGCGCGCACCGGTCGCGCTGCTCGACGCGGCCGCGTCGGCACGGCTCGCGATCGGGGAGGCGATCACCAACATCGCGTCGGCGCCGATCGCGCGCCTCTCCGACGTCAAGCTGTCCGCCAACTGGATGGCCGCCTCCGGCCACCCGGGCGAGGATGCGCGTCTGCACGACGCCGTGCGCGCCGCCGGCGTCGAGCTCTGCCCCGCGCTCGGCATCGCGATCCCAGTCGGCAAGGACTCGATGTCGATGAAGACCACCTGGACCGACGGCGGTCAGGCCCACAGCGTGACCGCGCCGCTGTCGCTCGTGGTCAGCGCGTTCGCGCCCGTCACCGATGTGCGACGGACGCTGACGCCCGAGCTTCCGCTGGGCGCGGACGCGGGCGCCGACGCGATCGAGCTCCTGCTCATCGATCTCGGCCGCCGCAAGAACCGCCTCGGCGCCTCCGTGCTCGCGCAGGTGTGGTCGGAGCTGGGCGCGTCGCCGCCGGACCTGGACGATCCCGCGCTGCTCTCGGGCCTGTTCGCGGCGGTTCAGCAACTGTCATCAGACGGTCTCATTGCCGCGTACCACGACCGCAGCGACGGCGGCCTGTTCGTCACGCTGGTCGAGATGGCGTTCGCGGGCAACGTCGGCCTCGAGATCGACGTCGCGGATCTCGGGGGCGATCCGGTCGCGTCGCTGTTCTCCGAGGAGCTGGGCGCAGTGCTGGCGGTGCGCGCCGGAAGCGTCGACCGCGTATCGCAGGTCCTCGCCGATCACCGCCTTGGCTCGTGCATCCGTCGCATCGGCCGCCCGCGCGCCGGCGACGGCATCCTCATCCGCCAGAAGCGAAAGACGATCTTCGAGGAGCGTCGGAGCGTGCTGCGCGGGCTGTGGTCCGAGACCACGCACGCGATCGCGACCCTACGCGACGACCCGACCTGCGCCGCCGAGGAGCAGGCGGCGCGCGCCGACCCCGACGACCCCGGCCTTTCGGCGCGACTGACCTTCGAGGTCGACGACGACGTCGCGGCGCCGCTCGTCGCGCGCGCCGCTGGCGCCCGCCCGCGTGTCGCCATCCTGCGCGAGCAGGGCACGAACGGCCAGATCGAGATGGCGGCGGCGTTCGACCGCGCCGGTTTCGAGGCGGTGGACGTGCACATGACCGACGTCCTCGGCGGCGCGCGCTCGCTCGCCGACTTCCGCGGCGTGGTCGCATGCGGCGGGTTCTCGTACGGCGACGTGCTGGGCGCCGGCGAGGGGTGGGCCAAGTCGATCCTGTTCAATCCGCGCGCGCGCGACGCGTTCGCTGAATTCTTCGCGCGGCCCGACACGTTCTCGCTGGGCGTCTGCAACGGCTGCCAGATGTTCTCGGCGCTCAAGGAGATCATCCCCGGCGCGGAGACCTGGCCCAGGTTCGTGCGCAACCGCAGCGACGGGTTCGAGGCGCGCGTCTCGTTGCTCACCATCACCGACAGCCCGTCCGTCCTGTTCGCCGGCATGGTCGGCTCGACCCTCCCGATTGCGGTCGCGCACGGCGAGGGCCGCGCCGAGTGGCCCTCCGAGCAGGCCCGCGGCGCGTTCGAGTCGAAAGGCCTCGTCGCCGCGCGCTTCGTCGATCACCGAGGCCGCGTGACTGTGCGCTACCCCGAGAACCCGAACGGCTCCCCGCAAGGCGTGACCGCTCTGACCACGCCCGACGGTCGCGTCACGATCCTGATGCCCCACCCCGAACGCGTGTTCCGCGCCGTCCAGAACTCCTGGCGTCCGAAAACCTGGCGCGAAGACGGTCCCTGGCTCCGGCTATTCCGCAACGCGCGCGTCTGGGTTGGCTAGCGGCTACCCGCGCTCGCTCAACCAGGCTCGCGCGGCGCTCGACCAGGCTCGCGCGCTCAACCAGGCTCGCGCGGCGCTCGACCAGGCTCGCGCGGCGCTCGACCAGGCACGCGCGCGCTCAACCAGGCTCGCGCGCGCGGCAGGCCTGGCGTCCTGCCCGAGCCTCCGGTCCGCTTGCGTGCTTTTTCCGGCGCGTGGGCTGCCGTTTCGAAATTGATTGCAGCCCACGCGCCGGAAAAAGCCCACGCGCGGACGCGGCGCTCGGTTGAAACGCGGCGTGCGCGCCGCGCGTAACGTGGGTCGCGTGTGGCTACTTGCTCGGCGCAGGCGAGGTCTGCGCAGGTGAGGTCTTCGCGGGTTCACTCGGCGCGAGTTCGCTCGCTGGCGTTGCCGCGCTTCCGGGGCATCCGCTCTTGTTGCCGTCGGCGGGGAACCAGATCGTCGCCGCGTCGGCGCACGCTTTCGCCTGGCGCTCGGTCGTGCGCTTGCTCCACTTCGCAGGCAGGCCGAGCTTCACCGGGTTGCACTTGCGCGTCGGGTCGCAAGAGTACGCGCCCCAGCCCAGGCCGTCTCCGACACCGATCGCGATGACTGTCGCGGGTCCGATCGCCGCCCACTGGATCGCGAGCACGTAGGTCTTGCCGAGCTCCGGGAAGCCCTTCTCGAGCGCGGTCGCGGCGCACTTGCGCGTATCCTCCGGCGTCACATCCTTGGCGGTGATGCCCTGGCCGCCGCGATCCAGACAGGACGTCGCGCCGTGCGCCGGCCAACTCTCGAGGCCGAGCGCCTTGTTCACGGCGACGATCGCCTCGGTCATTTCCTTCGACACCGCGGGTGCGAGCTTGCCCGGCGCCGCGGCCAACACCAGCGCGGGCAAAATGTTGAGAATGCCAATCATGGCCGCATATTAACTCCCGCCCGCGTTTACTGCGCTCGGCCTCGAACGTAGATTAGCCGCGGTGAAGATCGGCGTGCTCGGAACCGGCCTGGTTGGGACCACCCTCGCCAGCAAGCTCGCCAGCCTCGGCCACCAGGTCAGGATGGGCGCGCGGGCATCGACCAATGAGAAGGCCGCCGCGTGGGCGCGGTCCGCCGGCCCCGGCGCCTCGGCGGGGACGTTCGCTGACGCCGCCGCGTTCGGCGAGCTCCTGTTCAATTGCACCAACGGCGCGGGCACGATGGCGGCGCTCGACGCCGCCGGCGACGCCAATCTGCGCGGCAAGGTGCTCGTCGACGTGGCCAACCCGCTCGACTTCTCGCGCGGTATGCCGCCGATTCTGCTGATCTCGAACACCGACTCGCTCGGCGAGCAGATCCAGCGCACCCACCCCGACGCGCGGGTCGTGAAAGCGCTCAACACCATGGACTGCAACGTCATGGTCAATCCCGCTCAAGTGCCTGGCGAGCACGACGTTTTTCTGTGCGGCAACGACGCGTCCGCAAAGGCCGACGTGACCACGCTGCTGCGGAGCTTTGGCTGGCAGAACGTCGTCGACGTTGGCGACATCTCCGCCGCCCGAGGCCAGGAAATGCTCGTAATCCTGTGGGCCCGACTGTTTGGGGCCCTGCAGTCTGGCAGGTTCAACTTCCACGTAGCCCGTTAGAACCCCCCCGAACATCCTGTTGCGCAACAAGCGATGACCCCGAAAACGTTCGCAATGTTGCGCAACCTTTGTGAAAGTTCAAAAAAATCTGATCGGTTTTTGCCGGAAGCGCTTCTAATGGGTCTGATCGGTGATTGGGCGGAAGTCGATCACCGATCCTAGCGCGTCGCAGTAGTCTGGATTTTCGTAGTGCCCCCCGGACCCAGGCTTGAGGAGGGACCATGTCGACCTTTTACCGGCGAATGGGCTTGTCGTTGTTGTCGTGCTGCTTGGCGGCCTGCAACGGCAACATCGGTAGTCACGGTCCGACCGATCCGGGTGGTGGCGGAACGGCGCCCCCGATAACCGGCGGCGGACCGACCAACATCACGCCTGGACCGGTGACGGTGCCGCCGATGCCGGTCTCACAGACGGTCGCGTTTTCCGCCGTCCGCAAGGTCAAGAACCTGCTCACCGGCATGGCGCCGAGCGACGCCGACGTCGCATTGGTTACCGCGCAGGGCCCGGCCGGTCTGCAGCAGCTGATCGCGGGCTGGATGACCAGCGAGCCCTACCAAACCGCGCTGCGCGAGAAGATGGTCGCGTTTTTTCGCAACATGTTCCAGCAGACCGGCTTCATCCCGCAGGAGGATTTCAAGCTGCAGCTGCTCGAGGGCGGCGGGTTCGACTTCGGCGGCAACACGCGCACCGTCGGCGACGACGCGTTCCCTCGCATCGTCCAGAACCTGCAGGACAGCTTCGCGCTGACCGCCTGGCAGCTGGTCCAGGAAGGCCGCCCGTTCACGGACACGCTCACGACCAACCGGTTCGTGATGACCACCGCGCTCAAGAGCCTCTACATCCAGGTCGAGATGCCCCCCGACGCGCCAACCTTCCGCGCCACGATGCCGAACCCGGCGTGGATGATCGACTACAGCGGCAACTCGATTCCGATCGAGCAGGCGCTGGCGACCATGACCTTCAGCGACGAGCCTCCCGCGCTGACCGCCGCGACCGCCGGCGGCAATACCCCCGTCTGCCGCGGCGGCGCGACAGCGGCGAACGGGACCTTCTTCGGCACCTCGCTCCTGTTCCAGCGCCTGCTGGGTCACATCGGGCAGTTCCCATCGTCGGGCACCGCGACCTGCTCCGCCGAGTCCGCCAAGCCCTACTTCTCGACCGACGACCTCACGAAATGGGAGTGGATCACGATCAAGCACAGCGCGGCGCCGACCGATCGCAACCCGGCGATTCAGCCTTACAACCTCCCCGCACTGCGTGAGGCGAAGGAGCTGACCCTCTCGCTTCCGAGGGTCGGCTTCTACACCACCCCGGCTTTTCTCGCGCTCTGGAACACCAACGACAGCAACCAGCACCGCGTGACCGCGAACCAGGCGTTGCTGGTCGCGCTCGGGCGCGCGTTCACCGCCGAGAACAGCATCATCCCGCTATCGACCGCGGGCCTCGACATGGGCCATGCGGTCGCGGGCTCCGAGTGCGTCGGCTGCCACGCGACGCTGGACCCGATGCGCAACTTCTGGGCGAACCAGCTCGACTTCAACGACCGCAACGACTTCCCTACCGGACGCAACAACAGCGGCAACCCTCGGCCGACCGCCATCGTCGACGAATTCGCGTTCGGCGACTTCAAGGCCACCGGCACCAGCATCTCGGATTTCGGCGGCTACCTGGTGCCCGTCATGGTCGCCGCGGCCATCGTCTGGTACCTCCTGAACCCGCGGCGCGCCACCGCGCAGGATCTGCAGTGCGCGATCGCCGCGCGCGACAACCTGCAGTATCTGATCATGAGCTGTTCGAGCGCGGGTGACCCGCTCAACTGCAACGTGCCGGGCACGTACGAGGCGGCCGACATCATTCACCCGACGTCGACCAACATGGAGACGGTGCAGGTCACGCTGGGCGGCAAGACCTACGGCGCGGCGCTGCCGTGGGCGGATCCGAGCGTGCAGAGTCCGACCGACGTCGCGATGGCGGCCGCGACCGTCAACACCGGTAAGCTGTCGAGCGCGACGCTGGCGCGCACGGCGTTCATCCACCACCGCACCGGCACCACGGTGCACGGCGATCAGCCGAAGGTGATGAAGCTGCTCGGCGACATCGCCGGCGGCGACATGTTGATCTCGTCGTACGCCAAACACCTCGCGACCTGTTTCGGCACCGTGCAGCCCGCGCCCATCGCGCTCGCGGCGCGCGGCAACTCGAGCGAGCTCATCAGCTTCGGGGGCCGGCCGCAGCCGTCGATCTCGCCCACGCAGCTCAAACAGCTTCTGACCGGGTCGACCAACGACCCGCTGGTAAAACTTCGCGCGATCCGCGACCAGTCGCTGAACCAGCTGTTTGCGATGGCCAAGGCCGACTCGAGCAACGTACAGATGCAGTTCCTCGACCGGCTGTCGACCAGCCGCACGCAGGTGCGTTCGCTCGCGATCCAGCTCGGGACCACGCTGACCGCGATCACGCAGGACAACGTGCAGGGACAGGCGCTGGCGGCGGCCGCGCTGTTCGCGGCCAACGTCACCCCGGCGGTCACCATCCGGCTCGCGTTCGGCGGCGACAACCACACCGACGCGAACCTCACGAACGAGGCCACCCAGACGGTCACGGGCGTCCAGGGGATCCAGCAGGTGATCACCGCGCTCGACGGCCTCACCGACGCGGCGGGGGTCAAGCTCAGCGATCGGGTGACGTTCGCGACCATGAACGTGTTCGGACGCAACCTCTCGGGCATCGCGAAGGTGACGAGCCGCGCGGGCCGCGACCACTACGGCAACCACAGCGTGATGGTCGTGATCGGCAAGAACGTGAAGCCAGGCGTCTACGGTGGGCCTGTCACCAGCGGCACCGCGGGCGCGTACTCGGCGGGCGACATGGACTCGGCGACCGGCGCGCAACTGAACGGCGGCGACATCCCGGCGACCAAGTCCCACATCTCGGCCGCCCGAACCCTCGGCGCCGCGCTCGGCATCCCCGAGTCCGTGACGACGGCTGACTACGTCGCTGGGTCGGGCGGCAAAGTCATCACGGCGGCGCTGGCCAACCTGCCGTAGTCCCGCGCCCCCACCGCACCCCCA
>WNGA01000848.1_pt1 | contig 46856 bp, 34 predicted proteins | sample 5400061 | NCBI WGS metagenome assembly WNGA01 (sample SAMN13153366, study PRJNA577476) | soil metagenome | isolation source: 100 cm soil or saprolite under grassland replicate 2 | place: USA:California | collected 2016-06-15
TGCTCAAGCAGGGCGACGTACGTGCGGGTTATCGAGAACTGGTACGTGCCACGGATTTAAAGCCTGATTTCATCAAAGCGCGCTACCAGTTCGCCGTAATGCATGCGGCAAGTAAGGACACAAAGCGCGCTAAGGAAGAGTTGGAAAAAATTCGCCAACAAGACAAAGAGGCCAAAGAAGGACATTATCTCGCGGCGCAGATCGCGATGGCTGAGAAGCAGCCGGATATGGCGATTCAAGAGCTCGAAGCGGCGCTGAACAAGGAACCCAACCAGGCAGCGATCCATTTCGACATCGGTCAGGTGTATGCGGCTAAAAGAGATTATCCAGCCGCGGAGTCAGCTTATCGCAAAGCGCTGCAGATCGATCCTAAGTTCCACCGTGCGCGGGTGGCCTTGGCGCAGCTTTACGCCGGCACGGGCAATCAGGAAAAAGCCGAGCAGGAATTGCTATTGGCGACCCAGGCGGATCCTGAGAATGAAGCATTGCTTCATATATTGGGGAACTTTTACTCCAGTAGGCGGCGCTTTGATGATCTGGAAAAGTTGTATCAGGATCTGGTTAAGAAAAAGCCCGATTCGATCATTGCGAAGAAGCGCCTCACCGAGCTCTATTTGGCCAAAAACGAGCGTAAACAGGCCCGGCAGTATGTGGACGATATTCTCAAGGCCAATCCGGGTGATAAGGATGGCCTGCTTTTTCGCGGTCGGTTAAATCTCATCGAAAATGATCCAAAAAAGGCGATTGAAGATCTTTCCGCCGTAACACGTAATGCGCCGCAATTTCCATTCGGGTTTTATTTTCTCGGGCAAGCGCAGATACGACAAAACGAGATCAACGAAGCAAAAAAGAGCATCACTAAAGCTGCCGAATTAGCACCTAATTGGATCGAGCCGAAGATCACTTTAGGGCAACTTCATCTCGCTTCTGGAGACAACGAACTGGCAGCGGAGGAAGTTGACAAGGTCTTGAAGGTTCAACCGAACAATGAAGACGCGCTATTGATGAAGGGCGCCATCGCCATAAGGAAAGGGGAGACCGACCGGGCGTTGACGACGTTTCAACAAGCCCAGAAAGTCAACCCAAAAAATCCCGCGGCGCACATTAATATGGCGGCCGTCTATGCTGTAAAAAAGAATTATCCTGAGGCTTTAAGGGAATACGAACAGGCTTTGGCACTCGACCCCAACCGTGTCGACGCTCTGGGATCCATGGCTCAGGTTTATCAATGGCAAGGCAACCCTAAGGCGGCTTTTCAACGCATCGAACAGCAATTAAGCAAGTCTAAAAACCAGGCTGGCATATATCAGCTGCTAGGGCAGCTGAGTATCGGCACGAAGGAATACGCCAGGGGCATTGAGTATCTGGAGAAGGCGATTCATCTGAACCCGAATCTCTCCTCTGCATATTTCGTGATCGGTACCGCCTATGCCGCACAAAAGCAATTCGATACCGCAATCGATCAGTATGAAAAAGTAATTAAGACAAATCCCAAAGCGATCCAGCCGCTCATGATGGTCGGTATGCTCTATGACATGAAGAAGCAGCCGCAGAAAGCCAACGGGTATTATCAAAAAGTACTCGACCTGAATAAAAACTTTGCCCCTGCGGCAAACAATCTCGCTTACAATTACTCCCAGCACGGCGGCAATCTGGATGTCGCGCTGACTTTGGCGCAGAAAGCGCGCGAGGCAAACCCCAATGATCCGGGTATCGCCGACACCTTGGGCTGGATCCATTTCAAAAAGGGGACATATGCGACCGCGATCGGTTTTTTGAAGGAGAGCGATGAAAAATTCAAAGGCCAAAATCCAACGGTTCTCTATCACCTTGCTCTTGCCCACGATAAGAACGGTGAGGAAAAACTCGCTCGGGAATCCATCCAAAAGGCAGTCGCATTGGGCCAGAATTTTCCAGAGGCTGCCGAGGCGAAAAAACTATTTGAGTCGCTGGGCGGTAGGTAGAGTGGCACGCAAAGGTCATCGGCGATCAGTATTGAGTAAACGGCTTTCGTGAAAAAAATACCCGTTGAAGCAAGATTTCCCGGAAACCCAAGAGGCAAAAAATCTATATGGGGCATTGGGTGGAAAATAAGTGAGGCACCGCCGCCCGTTAGCTTCGACAAAAGAAACGGTTGCATTTTGAACGTGAACGCGTGCCTTCGTTTAGATCGACTCATTTGGCTCCGCAACTGTTGCATTGAGAAAAACTAGAGGGACGCCTGCCTCGTTCATGGGGAGCTGAGCGCAACCCTTAGAATTTTAATGTTCGGAGGTTCTTGATGAGACGTTTAGTACTATTGGGTCTTATTGTTGCGGTGTTAGGCGGAGGCGTTTTCGCCTACTACCAATACAGGGGTAGCCCTGAAACAAGACGAGAAAGGTATCTAAAAAAAGGCCATGACTATCTCAAGGAATCAAAGCTTAATGAAGCAATCGTTGAGTTTCGCAACGCGGTCAAGGCCGATCCGCGATCTGCGGAGGCACGTTTCGAGTTGGCGATGGTCCTTCTGAAGAGGGGTGACCTTCGGGCAGCGTACGTTGAACTAGTTCGCGCTGTAGATCTTAAACCCGATCTTATGAAAGCAAGATACGAACTCGCGTTGATGGATCTTTTTGACAAAAATACGATTAAAGGGAAGGAGCATCTTGAGAAGCTTCGAGCACAAGATAAAAACGCTTTTGAAACGAGATATCTCGCTGTGAAAATTGCGCTGGCGGAAAGTGCGCCGGAAAAGGCGATTGTTGAGTTGACGGAGCTTCTGAAGAATAATCCCCAAAAAGCAATGATCTACGTGGATATAGGGCGGATACACTTCTCCATGAAGCATTTCAAATCAGCCGAAGAGTCCTTTCGAAAAGCTCTGGAGTTAGACCCAAAAGCTGCTAATGCTCGGGTCGCTCTGGCACAACTCTATGTCGCGACGGGAGATCAAGAAAAGGGCGAGGATGAGCTGATTCTCGCGACGAAGGCAGATCCGGAGAACGAGGCGTTGCTCCACGTTTTGGGCTTTTTTTATTCAGTCTCACGCAAAAGCGACCAGTTCGAGCAGCTTTACTTGGATTTACTTAAGAAAAAACCCGACTCCATGATCGCTAAGAAAAGGCTTACGGAGTTGTATTTGTTTAAGGGGCAGATCAAGGAAGCGCAGCGGTTTACTGACGATATACTTAAGGCACAGCCGGGTGATCTGGATGGTCATTTCTTTCGCGGCAGACTCCTTCTGGCTCAGAATAATCCGCAAAAGGCGGTCGAAGACTTTACTGTTGTAACCCAGGGGGCGCCTCGACTGGCACTAGGACACCTCTTTCTGGGGGTAGCTCAGAGAGTGCTTAACAATCCTGACGAAGCGAAGAAGAGTCTTGTTAAAGCAGTTGAGCTCAGTCCATATTGGATTCCTCCTCGGCGGGTTCTCGCGGAGATCTATGCAGCTAGCGGCGATGCCGATCAAGCGTTAGAACAAGCCGATAAAATCTTGGCGGTTCAGCCGAAAAACGATGCCATGCTAATTGCCAGTGGCGCAGCCCGCCTCAAGAAGGGTGAAGTGGAAAAGGCATTGGCCCTTTTTATTAAGGCGAAACAAGCTAATCCGAAAAGCTTCGCAGCGCGCATGAACATCGCTGCTCTATACGCTCTCCAGAAAAAAAATTCTCTGGCGATGAAAGAGTACGAAGAGGTATTGAAGTTAAATCCGGAGCGCGTCGAAGCCCTTAACTCAATCGTTCGAATCCAGCTGTCGCAGGGGAACTTCAAAGCCGCCTTCGACCAAGCTGAGCAGCACTTGTCGAAGACGAAGAACCTGGCAACCGTTTACGAACTGATGGGGAGGGTTAAATTATCCAGTAAGGAATACTCGAAGGGAGTGGAGTATCTCAATAAAGCCGTCGAGATCAACCCCAACCTCATCTCTTCATATTTTCTGATCGGTAACGCCTATGCCGCTCAGCAGAAATTTGATACGGCGATTGAGCAATACGAAAAAGTCATCGCGAAAAACCCGAAGGCAATCCCCCCGCTTATCATGATCGGGATGCTTTATGACCGCAAGAATGAGCCCAAGAAAGCAAACGAATATTACCAAAAGGTCCTCGATATAAATAAAACACATGTTTTGGCTGCCAATAATCTTGCATATAATTATTCGCAATACGGAGGTAACTTAGACGTCGCGCTGGGGATTGCGCAAAAGGCTCGGGAAGCTAACCCTAATGATCCGAACCTTGCTGATACCCTTGGTTGGATTTTGTATAAGAAAGGCACTTATCCAACCGCAATCGGACTGCTAAAGGAAAGTAACGAAAAATCTAACAGCAGTAACTCAGAAGTGCTTTACCACTTAGGCATGGCGTACTATAAAAACGGTGACAAATCATTGGCCACTGAAACTCTAAGCAAGGCGATCGCTACAGACAAAGCTTTCAACGGGCGAGAGGAAGCAAAGAAGACTCTGGAAGAGCTGAAGTCCAAGCCGCGATAAGTTACTGCTTGATTAAAAGTTTCGTCTAAGGGTTAAAGGGATGTTGGGTAACTGCCTAACATCCCTTTTTTTGCATTGTCGGTCAGACCCGTGAGGAACACTTGAGATGCGTGATCAATACTGGTGCTTTCTTAACATTATGGAAAGCGCCTCAGAAGGTATATCGCAATTCCATAAACACGCGGTCTTTCTGATCGAACCTACCGAAGAGACCGACATCTTTCCCGCCAAAAAATGCAGTCCCTGCCACCAGACGCCAATCCTTCGCAAAGTACCAATTAACTTTAAAGCGTGTCATATAGTCTAGTCTATTGAGGCTGTGAATCAACAGCAGCTCGGGCTCGACTTTTTCATTGAACAGCTTGGTGCTCGCGTAGAAGCTTGCGCCACTCTCCACGCGGCTTGGAATGATGTCTGGGTCGTGGTTGGTAAACCAGCGCTGGAAAAACTGGAGATTGATGCGGGATTCCATTGGGAGGGGGATTTCCGCACTCAAGATGTAGTCCAAAAAATCTTGCCGGACCACGCCGTCCGCATCGTTGGCCCGTGTGACATTGAAAAAACGATCCCAGGTATAGATGGCTTCGCCTTTGAGCACAAAAGATCCGACGTCTTTTGAGGCCGTCAAGCCGGCTTGGTGGATTCTTTTGTGATCGGGATGGTAGCTAATGGTCGGTGTCGGTGCGAGTACCGTCGAACGAAAAAAAGTGGCGTTTGCGTCCGTGCTGCCGTAATAGAAAGCAGCCAAATCCCAGCCGTTAGTTAGGTATGAGGTGCGCAAACCAAAGGACGAGTCGCTTGGTTTATGAGGTGTGCGTTCGCTCCGGAAATGTTGCGCGAAGCCGGGAGGAGGGGGAATCGTAAATGGATAAAAATCGCTTCCGGGTTTGCCGATACGATCGTACGTCGTATAGGGAATCCAAATGGCTTCCGCTTTGAAATCTCCTGTGAAATATTCCGCACGTGCAGCCCATTGGGGAATCCGTATATAATCAAACTCAGGTACTAAAAATTCTCGGAGATCCTTTGCTGAAACAACATCAGCAAAAAACAATCCGACGACTTCACCCCAAGTGATCTGCTGGCGACCGAAACGAAGGCTCCAATCGTTGACGCCAAAATCAAGATAGGTTTCGTGAAAAAATCCGTCAATTCGCTGGTCGCGTTTCACGCGATCCGGAAAGAAATTGGTAAAGTCGTAGACGCCATCGTAGGAGAAGCGCCCGCTAATCTTAAGTTTAATGTCGGTGGCGAGCTCACGTTCAAGCGCGAGCGCGAGAGTATTCTTCAATTTTGACCAGTGATCCGGCGATGCCACCGTGTAAGCCGCCGCGGTTTGCACGTGACCGGAGATTGAAAAGGGAAGGCTTCCGGATTGCGTGTTTGGTTGAGGAGTGGCGGATTGAGTGGGTTCAGATGCCGGCGCCGCCGCAATAAGTTCAACCTGAGGATTCAATAGGTTTATTTTTTGCGACGTGTGGAACGACTCGATGTTTCCACCAGTTTCAGAGTTTGTATCTTTGAGCTGATCGGCGCCAGCAAATTTTTTCTTATCCCGCGGCGTTTGCTCAGAGCCGTCACGATAAAATCTGACAAATCCGTCGATCCCGTTACGAACGAGCGCCACGCGGGCAAATTCCGCTTCGCTTGGCTTGTCATAGGGACCGACTAACACAGCCGTTAAAGCCGGCTTTCCGGAACGAGCTAGCTTTTCGACAATGGTCGGGAAGCCGGACCGGCTGACATGGTTTGCTCTCTGGGACGCTAATATACCTGATTGAAACGCGCCTACTTGAACGGCAAAGCCGGCGAAGCAATTGTCGTGAGCGATCCAAGCCAAGAAGAAGAAAAACAACCCGCTCACCAGACAAAATAGACTAGTAGGTCTGATCAGGAAACTTCTATGGCGCAACGATTTTTTCAAATGCCACCAGTTTGTTCTCTGACAATTCGACCGTCTTGAATATGTATTAGTTTGTTGGCCATGCGCATGACCGAGGCATCATGGGTCGAGAAAACAAACGTAGTCTTTTGAATACGATTCACCAAACGCATCAATTCGAGAATCGCCGCACCGGTCTTGTGATCCAAATTGGCGGTCGGTTCGTCGGCCAGGACGATTTTCGGTCGCGTGACCAATGCTCGGGCGATCGCTACTCTTTGTCTTTGCCCGCCGCTCATCTCGTTCGGGCGATGCTTGGTAAATTTCTCCAGGCCGACAATACTTAGGAAGTGGCGCACGCGCTCCCGGCGTTCAAATTTCGGTATGTCCTTGAATTGCAGTAGTGGATATTCGACGTTTTCCTCCGCTGATAGGACCGGCAATAGGTTGAAAGTCTGAAAAATAAATCCTATCGTTCGAGCTCGAAGATCCGCCAGTTGATCCGGCGTGTGATTTGCCACTTGTTTGCCGGCGATGTAAATATTCCCGCTTGAGGGCGTGTCGATGCAGCCAATTAGGTTGAGCAAGGTGCTCTTTCCGCTACCGGACGGGCCGGCAATCGCCAAAAATTCTCCTTCTTCGACAATCAAGTCGATATCATTGAGAGCGTCAACCCGCTGATTGCCGAGGTTGTAATATTTGCTAACATTTTCGATTCTAACGACCTCCATGTTGATCTATAATCTGACGCACAATAGAAAAACATTTTACACGTGGTCAGTCTTTTTGTGCAAGCTAAATTTGTGAGTTTCCGCGACGATATGAGTATTTGGCTACAATCGAAGGCTATCAGGAGTCGCAAAATGCGTATTCGAAATAAACCTCTGACCTTTGGCATGACAATTTTGCTCTGGGTTTTCTCGGGGCTACTCCCTTTCAGGTATGCTTTGTCAGGTCAGGGAGACGAAGAGTTGGCAAAAGCAATTGTAGAAAGGGCGGATCGAATTCGGTTTCCGCAAGCGGGATACCAAGTGAATGTCAAAATCACCACAACGGCCCCCGGACGCGACCCCGACGTTCGGGATTATGAGATACTTTCGAGGGGCAATGATCGGACTATAATTCGGACCCTGACTCCGGCTCCAGATAAGGGGCAAGTGTTGTTGATGCGGGATCGTGACCTTTGGTTTTTTTTACCCAATATCTCTCAAGCAATAAGGTTGTCGGCAGCGCAGCGGCTCACCGGACAAGTCGCCAATGGGGATCTCGCTCGAGCCAATTTTAGCGGCGATTATAATCCGACAATTCTCAGATCCGAGGCGATCGACGGTGAAAATTACAATGTGCTTGAGCTCAAAGCTGTGGACCGATCAGTGACATACGACAGAGTCGTATATTGGGTGAACAAGAGTAATGATCGGCCTTACAAGGCGGAACTCTACGCGCTGTCCGGTCGACTTCTAAAAACCTGCCGGTATCAGAATTATAAAGAAGGCGCGGGCGGACTCAGGCCGACCCGTTTGATCATGGAGGATGCGTTGATTGAGGGAGCAAGGTCCACGTTGGAATATTCGGAGCTCAAGATCAAAGACTTGCCGGACAGGATGTTCGCCAAAGATTACATGAGAAAATTGCAGTAGTCGGCTTAAATCGCGTGACAGGCCGAGTTGTGGGTATCGCGGGTTTTTCTAAACTCATTCCGGGCAAGCTGGCGGTACCGCGACCCGGAAACCAGGTAATGGAAGTCTGAATTCCCATCTCCGCCGACATCCTGCGAAGATCCGATTGATTTATCTGACGACCAATTTAAAAATGAGCTAGTTGGCGCGTAAGGCGTCTACGACCTCTAATTTCGATGCTCGTCGCGCAGGGAGCAGCGCGGCGCCTAGAGTGGCGCAAAATCCGATCGAAAACGCCTTCGCGAGTTCCCATGGGAGAATCCGGATTACAGCAGTGTACCCTGAGTTAGTATTTGGCATAGGCGGCATAGGGATCCCCACCGCCGAGATGACGAGGGCAAGAACGACGCCGAGTAATACACCGGTTACGCTGCCGATCATTCCGAGGATGAGCGTTTCGCTTAGTATTAGTTTGAACACGTCCTTGCCGCGATTGCCGACCGCCATCAGGGTGCCAAACTCTCCCGTACGTTCGTATAGGGTCATGTTTACGCTGTTGGCCACGCTAAGCGCAACCAGACCCAGAATGATTAGATGTAGGACTAAAAAGTACCGCTCATAAAGGTCCACAGCCTTTTGATAGAAGTCGGCCAATTCGTACCAAGTTTTAATCTCATATTCCTTCTTCGGTAAAACATTTCTAACCTGCCGCGCCACCGCATCAGTATGCTCCGTGTCTCTGAGAGCGAATACCAGACTGTGCACCGCTTTGGTCGCGAGCAACTCCTGCGCTGCGGCGAGAGGGATGCGGACCGCTCGATCGTCGTATTCTTTGGAGAAGGTATGAAACACCCCGGCGACCTTGAAATCGAATGTATTTATCGCCCCGTCGCGCGTACTGATAAGTAGAATTACGTTACTCCCGACCTTTAGATTGAGTGCATTGGCAACACCTTGACCGACGATGATGTTGTAAACATCGTTTTTTGGAAGATTAGTTCCAGACGTAATCGTGATATAAGTGGAGAGCTGCAATTCCCTTTCCGGATCGATCCCCTCGCCAACAATCGGGAAAGTTGTGCGCCCATTGCTCAGGAGGCCGGAAAAATTGACGCGCGGTGTAATATCGACGACTTGATCCAGTTGACTGAGATCGGCGATGATTCTATCCGGAGCGTCGATCATATACTGATACGGCGACCGGCGTCCCAACTGATAGTAGCCGGCTCTGTACACTTGCAGGTGGCCAAATTGTGAGTGAATGGTAGCCTCGCGAAGCTGAATAAAAAAATCCTGTACGAACCCGCCACTCATGATCAATGAAACCACGCCGAAAACGATCGCCGCAAGGGTCAGGGCCGTACGCGATCTATGGCGAAAAACGTTACGGAGAGCGAGCTTCCACATCGATGTTAACGGTTGTGGCGCAAAGCGTCGACGATATTTAACCGTGATGCCTTCCAGGCAGGGTAGAGGCTGGCAAGAAGCGACGTCGAGATGGCGATGAGGAAGGCATTGGTGGACAGAACCCACGTGAGCCGGATCTCGCCTGAAAACCCTCGACTCATGCCGGGAGCTGGGGGCATGGGGATACCATAAGAAGAAATAATAAGGGCGAGCAGAACTCCCACAAGAAGACCGATCAGCCCACCGATCAAACCAAGGATGAACCCTTCGGTTATGAAAAGGCGCATAATCCCTTTTCCCTTGGTTCCCAAGGCCAGTAGGGTTCCGATTTCGCCGGTTCGCTCAAGTACGTTCATCGTCATCGTGTTCGCAATACTGAGAACAATAATTAACCCAATGATAATTTTCAAAACGAACATTTGCCGAGAGTACAGCGCAACCGTTTTATTATAGAAGTCAGCGAGATCGCTCCACGGTCGAAATTCAATCGCGCTTGTGCCCTCGGGGAATTCCTTCTTCAGTCGTGCCAAGACTTTTTCTGTAATCTCAGTCTGGTCGAGAAGCACAATCCATAGGTTAGCTCCCGCAGTGCGGAGTAGTTCTCTTGCAAGGCCGATGGGGAGACGGATCGCGGCGTCATCAAATTGCTTACTAAGGGTATAAAAAAGACCGCGCACTCGAGCTTCCACAGCATTGATGCTTCCGGCGGGCGTAGTGATGAGCAAGACAATGGGGTCCCCTACCTTTACCCCAAGATTGGCCGCTAAGCCCTCGCCTAGAATCGTGCCCTTGGGGTCAGTGGACGAAAGGCCCTGGCCTTCAACTATGAATAGAAAACGGCTAACTTTTTCCTCTTTTTCGGGATCGACTCCTTCGCCGATGAACGAAACGGTTGTTTCGCCGTGGGTGCTCAGACCGCCGAAGGTAAGCCGCGGCGTTATGACACGTACTTCCGGATTGGAGGCGATGACGGAGAGTTCTGGAGCTTGATCGGCCAGCACAAATGAAGAAAGGTCAGCTTGACCTTGGGCAAAGTAGCCGGATTTGGCGACTTGGATATGCCCTAAACGGGATTGGACCGTAGACTCGCGCATAGCAAAAAAAATCCACTCAATAAAACCGCCGCTCAGCAATAGGGATATGACACCGAAGATTATGGCGGAAAGAGATATGGCTGATCTGACTGGCTGACGCACGATATTTCGCGCGGCGAGGGGGAGTGTGGACATGGCAATAAAAAATACTAGAGCAGCGCGGTTATTTTGCGCAACCTGATTATCTTATTTCCGAAAATTCAAGCGAGAATTTGATCCAATCTGTCGGGTCAAAAGAAATAGTGAGAATCTCAACATGCAACAGAAGATTACTTTGCCGAAACAGTGGCCTTCTGTAAAGCAAATTTATATTTCTGCAAAACCGAATAAATTGTAAATAAGGCATACACTTTCTGAATCAGTGCTAAGCATTTTATCGTCTTTTTTGATTAATGAACGCACTCATTAGAAGATTACTTTGCCGAAACAGGCGGGCCTTATTTAATATTTTCTGTAAAACCGAATAAACTGTAAATAAGGGATACACTTTCTGAGTCATGCTAAGCACCTAATTTTATGATCTTTTCTGTACTAATGAACGCAATCATTTTTGGGCTGTTATTTTTCTTTACAGATTTAATCGCTGCTGCGAACTTTTTTTGCCGCAACAAGTTGGCTTTTACCTGTTAATAAGAATTACAAAACGCCGAAAAACCAATGATATGTAGTTGTCCTACAATTTAGGCACTTGATTTTATAGAAAAATGGCCTGCTAATTGCTCTAAACCGAGTCGTGGGAACTGTTACACGCCAAAAGTTTAGAGGAGGTAAGTTCATGAAAATTTTTAGTCAAGTGAATATGGGGAAAGGCGGGCTAGGCGCCTGTCTGCTCGCGATCGTCTTTACGCTCGTCGTAACGGCTACGGTCCAAGCGGATCCTTTCCTGTTTGACCCCGACGGCCCGGGTGCGCTCGCGGTGCAGTCCACGAACACATTCGACCAGTTACCGGGAAATGCGCTTTCCTTAGGCGGAATAACGTCGTTAGTAGGCTGTAATCCTGGAGCCGGCGGAGCTTGCACGACGACAATACCGTTCAGTACCCTTTATCAAGCGAGGCTGGGGGCCATAACTAGCCCTACGGGCGCGGATATAACTCCCGCCGCCCTAAACACTGGGTTTGAGATCACGTTTGTTGCACGATTTCCAGAGGTTACTACTGCAGTATTCGGCACCCCCGGGTTGGTCGGCAACACTACCTTTATTAGTTGTGGCCCGGGTTGCGGCACGGCGTCGGCTACGAACTTTTTTGAGATCTATTTCGATCCGAGTGTGGATGCCAGCGACCTGGCCGGCGTCGGCTTCAATGACGTGGCCGCGTCTGCGACTACGCCCCTTCCAGCGCCTTACGGAGGTCCCGCACCCGGACCGTTGCCCGGTCCTGGGCCGATACCGGCGGCCGTAGCGGGTGGCAGCACTCTGATCATGAGTGGGTTCATAACTACCGCGAATACGAACTTCTCGCTAACGAATTGTCCCGCTGGTGGCTCGACCGCGAACCTCGATGGGTTCGGCGGAGTGGATAACTATGGTCCCGGGGCTTTTCCTCCCAACGGTATCGACTCAGTTTGCGGAACTGGCTCGACAAGCCTGACGGGTGGTATAACCTTTGTCAATCCTCTGTGGTTCCCTCAAGGATTGAATGCGTTTGCGCTAACAATTTTCACGACGACTAATGTCTTGCCGTTCTCGACGGTCGATCCATCCGCAAGATTTGTCCTGGCACCAGGAGGCGCCATTCCCGTACCCGATGGGGCCGGCACTCCTGCCACTTCGATAGGCTTTGTTAATGGAGCCCCTGGCTCACCCGACGTCCAATTCCAGGCGGATGCCAGCCAAACCTTTACCCTTCGAGTTCCTGAGCCGAGCAGCTTGTTACTCCTTGGTTCCGGCTTGATTGGGGTCGCTGTTTTACTGAGACGCAGGACAAAGAAGTAAAAATCGTTGAGCCGATAGAGGAATTCTGTCACGCTCTAAAAAAGGCACCCTTCGTGGGTGCCTTTTTTATTTGTGCATCAGCATGTGAAACAACTGGCGCAAACAGTCATTGCACGGTCGAACCTATCTTTTGCGACATCCACTTGTGGTTCGAGATCCCTGCAACACGATGCCGTGCGCTCCTCGCGTCTACATCAAACCGTGCCTATAGGTAATGCAACTCACTTTGTAGGGGAGCCCTACGCAAGTGATGTGGATCGAGACTCGGGTCACGCCGACCTATTTCAATGTTGTGGTTTAACGAGCACTACGGCTGGTTCATACGCCGAGGGCCAGAAATAACCGAAGAGCGCATAGAAGAATAATTGTGGCTTGCGCAGCACTACTTTTGAAGCGGACGGATCCAAGGCCAAATCCATGTTGTGTCCAAGGGCTTTGTTGAACTCGTCGAGAAAACGATAATTAGCGAACGGCATTAATGTGTCCATATAAGAACGGCGGTAAGAGCCGACAATTTCCAGCCCGGCATCGACAGCTAATCTGTGAAGGCTCTGTTCAGTAAGGATCACACGATGAAAAGGAAGATGGAGACGCATTATATGGGGCTCTAGAGCGTCCATTTCTACCCCTTCAGCGTCTGCGGTGCCGATATAGAGTAGCCCACCAGGCTTTAGCCTACTGGCGCAATCCATGATCATATCGCGAGGAGACGGGCAGTGTTCGATGACGTCATTGGCGATGACGCAATCGAAAGGGGACTTAGGCGGATTTGAAAATTCCATCACGTAGGGATCATATCCGCTCATTTGCGAATAACCTCGATTTGTAAGGAATCGGATGAGTATTCCGTTCCCGCAGCCGTAATCCAGAATGGAGTGATCCCTTTTGAGGCCTGCTTTCTCCAGTCGGCGCAGAAGGTTTCGCAAAGTTCCTTTAGCGAAAACGTCCAATCGTCGCTGATTCAATGGGTAATCGCTGTAGATGTCGCTAAAGTCCACCGGGTCGACCGCATGAATGGTTTGGCACTTAGGGCATTGCCAGAGACGAAACAGAGAACAGAGAAATCGCTTCGTGTTTCCGCGAGCACTGCCTAACTCGCGCGGATTGGGATCGGCGGTTTCATAAGTGCAAAAGCGACACCGGTATCTAGATTCGATCAATTCGCCGGGAGAATCGACTGTAGCTCGAACTCGGTCTCGCAATGATTCGCTCATATCAGCACTCGTATTAGGGATGACTTAGAGCCGCGATCAGCTGTTATTATAGCGCATGAGTCAAATAATCTCCCACACGCAACGCGTTGGCGGCGATCGTCAACGCCGGGTTTATTCCGCCACTTGAGGGAAAAAAAGAACCGTCGACGATATAGAGGTTCGTTACGCCATGAGCCCGGTTCATCGGATCGAGAACGCTCGTGGCGGGGTCCGAGCCAAAACGACAAGTGCCACATGCATGGGCGATCCGTTCATTGTTTTCCGCTTGTTTGATAGGCAAGACCCGGTAGGATTTCAGGGCGGCACGGACGCGTTTGCGAAACCGGTCAATGCGCCGCCGATCGTACTCGGTGATGCGATACTTGAGTATTAAGCGGGGGCGACCCATCTCCCGCGATTTCACTATGTTCACCTGGTTATCGTCATAGGGCAGGTCTTCAAGGATTGTTGCGAGAATTGTCTTGCCGGCAAAAAGGCGGCTCAAAGCCGAGTCGGCGAGGGGACGGAGGCAACGGAAAATCGATGCGGCAAACGGCACCGAGCTCTCTGCTAACTGTTGCTCAAGAGCCGCCGTGATGATCTCGGCCGGCGGCATGGCGCCAAAGGTTTGGACCGATCCGAATTTTTCTCCATCGATTCGGTAAAAATCGTTAAAGGCTAGTTCTTTCATCGGAGAGTATTGTCTCGCGGTCTTGGGAAAGACCACGTAAAGGTCAATCAAGTGTCGCATCAAGTTCTTGCCGACCAATCCTGAGTCATTAGCCAGTCCGTTGGGCCATATCGGCGAAGCCGAATTCAGTAAAATAGCCGGGCTTCTCAGGGCGCCCGCGGCGAGGACGACCAGCGCTCCCCGGAGCGTTACTGCCTGGCCACGCCAAGAGCAAACTACCCCCGTCACGCTCTTTTTATCGGCTTCAAGTTTTAACACTTCGCATTCGTCCAGCAATTGCGCTCCAAACTGTTCGAGCGCGGGCGCAAGGCAGATTCGAGAACTGTCGTTCTTGCAATCTCTGGCGCACAAATATCCCTGGCAACACTCGCAGCCGGGCACAAACTCGCAAGCAAGTGGTAAGCGGTATGGATGAAGCCCTCGATCCGTGAGAAATTGGTAAAGCTCGTCGCCCGATGGGCTGAGCGCTGGGGGTTGCGGGTATGAAGCAGACTCACCGTCACTCCGCATTGGGTCGACCGTGCCCCTAACTCTAAATAATTTTTCCACCTTGGCGTAATAGGGTTCGAGCTGCTCGTAAGTGATCGGCCAACTTTCGGGTAAGGTCGATTCGGTGTCGTCTTGGTAGTTGACCTTGGGCGTAAAGTCACACGGGAAAAAACGCTCGAGGGCCATGCCATATAATGCGCTGGACCCGCCGCCACCGCCGCCTATAAACGGGATAAAACAACGGTGTCGAGGAAGGGACGCATCCTCGATAGTTTCCATCGATCGACCGCTTCTTAGCAAAACACCGCGATGTTTCGATTGAGCGACTTCTGGGAGGTCGAAAGCGCTTTCTGCATAGCGCCCCCGAATCGTAGAAGGTCCCATAGTCGCCATCCCTTGCTCACAAAACAGAACCTTTTTGCTAGCTCGAGCTAAGGCATAGCCCAGAGTAGCGCCGCCCATGCCTGTCCCAATAATGATTGCGTCCCAATACTGCTTGTCGGGATCAACGGGGGGCACCGATTGGCTCCTGTGACGGACCTAGCGTTAAGTTCACGACGAGAGCAGCGAATGTTTTTGCAGCGCAGTGACGTGTTATTTCCTTTTGCAGTCTCTGGGCATGTTCGAAATAGGTCTCGCCTTTTAATATTTCCGCGATGGCCTTTTGCAGGTTTCTCTTGCTCGCATGCTCGGATCTAACGAGCAATCCCGCGCCTTCACGAACGATCGCTTCCATCATCAAATGTTGATCCATATTCGATGGAATTCCGATTACAGGAATTCCTTCTTTTAGCGCTTGATACACGCTTGGACTACCACCGTTACATATGACCAATCTGGCTCGCTTCGCGACCTGATCGCCAGGCAGAAAATCAGCCGCCCACACGTTTGAGGGGTGATTGCTCGTTTTCCAACGACCGGCGGTGGCAAGCACTACGTTAACGGGTAAGCGAGCTAGAGTTTCGATCACCGTTGGCAAAACATAAACCGGTCCGGACGAACCAAGGCTTACAAATACTAGCGGTTTCTCAGCATTGAGATCGCACCACCAGTCGGGCAAGCCAATATTAGGAGCCCAACTTACTGGGCCTAGGTAATGATGATTATTTGGACGTCCAGTGGTGGGAAACAATCCAGGTATATCCGCGTAAAGAACATAGTCGCCATCCGTATAGGTCTCCAATAAGTTCGCCAACGGCGGCATTCGGTAGTCTCGTCTCACTTCATTCAAAGGCCGCGCATGGTAAGCAAATACCATTGGTTGAATGCGCTTAAATATCGTCGAGGTCAACGAAACTCCAAAAATTCTTGTAACAGGGAGATCCGGGACAGGATAATGGTCAGTTGTGAAATATTTACTCCAATACGCATTGGTAATGGCCACGTACGGCACCCGACAGTGAGCGGCACTAACCGAAAGAGAGAGTCTAAAATCACCGATGACCAAATCGGGGTGAATTTTTTCTAACAGCTGCAAGTCTTCATCAACATAAGAGTGAAGTGTGGCACGGTTATATACGGGACGACCCGTGGACAAAGATCTAAGAAATTGCTCGCTGCTAATACTATTGATCGGCCAAAAATGGGCCGATAAATTCGTCAGGATCTCGTCGTAACCGGCAGCGCAGGCGAAGTGTATTTCGAAGAGAGTTGAATCGAGAGACCGAGCAAGCACCAGGGGCCTGGTGACATGGGCTAAGGTTACCCCTTCGGCGACAAACAAGACACGTTTTCGCGGACCGTCACTCATGACTGATTGAGAGCAATTTCGGAAACAATTGTCTTGTCCACTCGTTGTCGGTTCTGTTTTGCCTTCCATCTCTCGCAACTCAGTGCAGGCGCCGTATAGTTCTTCCGGATGGCGGCGCGCCCAAACCTACTCTAAAAAGCATCGCCGGAACTCGATCTTGTGGAATTGCAAAGAATGATTCGAGGTCACGGCGCAAACCATCGATAACTCGAATCTGATTCGGCGTTAGACCTTCCTTCTCGGATAGACGAGAACGCAGCTGAAGAAAAATCACTGCTGTCATGGGCTGGAGAGCGAGATTTTCTTTGGTTGCCTGGAGCCAAACGCGCTGGAATACGCGTCCGGCCTGCAAAAACGCGCTCGGCGATGATTCCGGAACGGTGAGTAGGCCGGCTGCGCTGCAGCGCCGCATGAGCGCCACGCTGTGATTGGCGGCGGTCCTGCTGAAGCCGAAGCGGTTAAGAAACTTCACAACCGACCAGCGTTTCAAGCAGCGAAATGCCAGTGATCCTGCTTGCCCCAGTTCCAGAGTGTCAATGGGCAGACCATCCCTTGTGCTTTCCACTTCGGCTTGGTTCCATCGGAGCGTCGAAAAGAAATGATCGTGGATGTGCTTATTTTCGAATAACAATCGGTCTGCGCGGGCAATGAGGCGCCCCAATTCACCAAGGCTGGTTTTCTCATGAACCCAGGAAAGCTCAACATTGGTAAAGTTTTCAAATACCGACTGCATGTTTTTTGATGCTTGGGGATCGAGGGGAGTGGTAGCGTAAAGCCTGCGGTTTGTGCAGCGTCTCTCTATGAAATCGACCAGAGGATCTCTTTCAGCTCCCGAATCGAAAGAGATTCGAGCTATCAATTGAACGTCCCTCGAATCGGGAAAATAATCGATGTTTGCGTGGCGTCGCATCTCGGTCGCGCCAATAAGAATGTTCTCGATGGCGCTCCCCAACGCAATGAATGAGGCAAGGTGGCGAACATTGAACAGGGAAAGATCTCGATGTGGATCATGACGAACAAGAAGCGTTTCGCCATCGATAATAAACGACCAAGGTTGCAGATTATCGCCGGAAGGCGCCTGCGCGCCGGCACGGCATAGCCTGTGAAAAAAGTCGGCCGGTAGGCTCACAACACTTCGAATGGCAAAATAAAGTCGCTGTGACGGCGGATGATCAAATTTTTTCGACTGACTTGTTCCAATGGGAGATGCTGTGCCGTATCGAGGCGCGTCATTTTAGATAGATTAGAGATTCGCAATTGACGCTCCTAGCCGCCATAGGCTCGATCGAATCCCAAGGCACGCAGCTTTCGCGCCAGTATCTTTCGCTTAAATTGCTGCAACCAATTTCGATTGCCGCGGCGCAGTCGCCGTTTGCGCAGCAGCTGGCGGTAACAATCGAACTGGAGATACTCGGGCGCGAACATGGGGGGGCGACGCTGTAACAAAATTTTCAACGTCTCTCCTCCTGCCAAGGATGCTGCCAACTGACAGCCTAAAATGCTTGACGGCCCTCTACCGGTTTGAGTATCGACTGAGCTGAGATCCATGTAGGGTAGATGAAGGCCGCCCGGTGCTAATCCGACTATGAATCTCATCAACTGTTCAAAGGGCTCTTGATCATCCGTCAAATCGAAATAATCGTCAAAGCTCATGCCGCCAGTCGCGAACACGTGCAAGGTTGCCGAAAAACCCAATGGCGCAGCGGTTAAAGCTGGAATACCTGCTTGCCATGCGGCAGCGAAGAGTTGCCGACGCGCAGATAACGCGAAGAAATCGACGCCGTCAAAAACCAAATCGGCGTCCCTTACAAAGGCTCCGACGTTATCTGCACAGATATTTCGATCGACGACTTCCACTCTACATTCGGGATTGATGGAACGGATCATGTCAGCGGTGACTTCCGCTTTGTTCTTGCCGACGCTTTGAACCGTAGCCCCAATTTGTCGGTTTATGTTGGCGATTGAAAACGTGTCGGTGTCAGCGATTCGGAACCGTCCGATGCCGAGGCGGGCACATGTGTGCGCGTGCAATCCCCCAACGCCGCCGCAGCCGGCAATCACGACCAAAGACGAGGCCAGTATCTGTTGTTCTTCGAGGGAAATGAGACCAGCATTTCGTTCGAAGGCTTCGGCCTGCGAAAAGACAGCAACTTCGCTCGATCTATGTTTCCGCAAAGCGTCCACAAGTCTAACACCGACTTACATCGCTGTGGGAATTTTATAATCTTCTTTTTTTAACTCGGAGAAACGCTTGTATCGAATTCCCGTGGGGATCGATTGGGCGAGCCTGGGATATTTCAATTCGAAATTGTCAAAACCGCTCGGGATTTTGATTACATGAGGAAATCTAATACCGCGATGCTCACACCCAGGCCCTGTTTGTTCGAGTTGCATGCCCAAACCTTTAAAAATTCTTGCCAACGACCGCACGGCAAGAAAGAACCAATGATTAATGCCATTTTGTACGCTGTAGTCGCGAGCGGCGTACAGCAACGCCAACATCAGCCAGGGAGCCTTTCTTCGCTCGTCGGCCACAGTAATGTCACTGTCGCTGGCTTCGTCATCCGCGTTCCAGGGAATTTGATACGGCGTGTGTCGCTCTAGCGGGCGGCGGCGATATTGTGCAACTACGCACATTCGCGAAATCTCGGCGGATGTTGTAAAGTCTGCCATTGATTCTGCTCGCTCCAGCCGCAGGAGTAAGTCTTTATCTATGGTGGCAAACCTGCTTATCGGCAACTTCTCCAAGGGGCCAAGCACCAATCTTAGTGCGGCGATCCAGTCGCCAGTTGCGCGTGCTCTGACGATAAAATGCGCGGAATCTGCGTCGAACTCGTCAGTTTCTCTTTTGTCTGGGAAGCGCAAGGGTTCCTCGTAACCGGTCTCGAGACAATAGACCTGATAACGGATGCGTTGGTTAATTTCCTTGCCTTCTGCATCGTCGGCAAGAAAGGCTTCAAAGTATTGATCAAACATAACCCTTTTAGCCGTTTCTGTCTATTTGGGTGAAAACAGAAAGAAGAACTTTTGTGTCAATTTCCTGGATCGGGATTAAGCAACTTTATAAATTCTCCCTGTTCATGTTCCATTTTTTGATCTGGGACCGTACTGACATTCCGTAGATGCGGATAGGCGAGTCATGATTTTCTTTGGAGCAAAACTTGGGCTGACCCACGCTCATGCTAATCTCAATGCCCGACAGCTTGCAGTAGTATTATGATATCATGTTCAAGGCGCCAGGGGCCAATAAATATATCGGCTCATTCCCAAAAAACAAAAACAAGTCTTATTCCCGGCAAAGGCAATTACCTGGTAGGCGCAAAACTCATACAGAATTGCCTCCGAAGGATTGAAGATACCTTTGAATGGGTGCACTACCCATGTTCCCATCTGTCAGAGTCTTCTTCTACCATCTTCCTGCGACCGGCAAATCTCCTTCCTGTCCGAATCCACTTAGGCATTTATCAACATTGCATCCATCCCATTGCCCATTGCCGTTTAAATCCAGAAACCAGTCTCCGGTTTTCGGTCTAAACACACCGATTTTGGTCGAACCCGTAGCGTCCCAGTCGCCCGCTACGGGTAGATCGCCTGGTTGACCGAACGCCGTGACGCATTGATCAACGTTGCAGCCATCCCAGATGCCATTTCCGTTCCGATCCAGGAACCATTCACCAGTGCTGGGTCTGAACAGACCAATCTTGCTGGTTCCGGCTGCGTCCCAGTCACCGGCCACGGCTAGGTCACCTTGCTGACCAAAGGAAGCGATACACCGATCAATGCTGCAACCATCCAATCTTCCGTCGCCATCGAGGTCAAGAAACCACTCGCCGGTAGCCGGTCGGAACACACCGATCTTACTTCTGCCCGCTCCGTTCCAGTCTCCGGCAACGGGGATGTCTCCCTGCTTTCCAAAGGACCGAATGCAGCGATCGCCGTCACAGCCATTCCATTTTTCGTTGCCGTTGCGGTCCAAATACCAGCGGCTTCCTTTGTTACCGGTAGCGGAAGACGAATACAGGCCGAGATCATCGACGCCGGATCCGTCCCAGTCTCCAACGATCGGAACCAAAACCGAGCCAAGAGTTGGAATACTTTTCTTTTTCCACGGGTTGATACACGAGTCTGTATTACATCCATTGTTTGTGGCCGTAATATTGCGCTTCAATTGCCACTCGTGCGTGGTGGTTTTGAATACGCCGATGCTCGAGGGTCGTTGCTCGAACGTGGCGACGCACGACGTGTTGCCATTTGCGACGACGACACCGCCAGCGCAATTGCGATCGCCGCTCCATCCAGTGAAGGCCGAGCCAAGGGCAGGGGCAGCCCGCAGAACAACTCGAGTTGCAGCGGCGAAGTTCGCCGAGCAATCTGTTACACAATCAATAGATCCTGGGCTACCGGTTATGCGTCCCTTTCCGTTACCCTTGAGGCTAACGTTCAGTGTATTGCCCTTAACAGCAAACATGGCGGTACAAGTCTTATTGCGATTCATGATCACGACGCCATCAAAACAATCCGGGTCGCCGCTCCATCCGGAAAAGACAGAGCCCGAGGCGGGAGTCGGTGTGAGGGCTACGGTAGCTCCCTTCGAGAAATCAGCAGCACAAGTTGATCCACAATTGATCCCCACAGGACTACTGGTTACGATTCCTGTGCCCGTGCCTGCTGTGGTTACTTCGCCAACAACGTTGACGATTAGCTTCGGGTTCTGACTGGTATTGATGGTGAAGATCGCAACGCACGACTTGTTACTGTCCATGGTTACGGCGCCATCGGAACAATCAGGGTCGCCACTCCAGCCGGAAAAAACGGAGCCGGGATTAGGAGTCGCGATGAGAGTGACCGAAGTTCCACTGGCGAAATTTGCCGAACAATTTGTCTTGCAGTTAATCCCTGCCGGGCTACTCGTTACAACTCCCTTACCGGTCCCGGCGGCGGTTGCGGTGGCTAAAATGTTGACTGTTACCTTGGGGGTCTGGACCGTGATCGGTGTGAAAGTAGCGGTGCAAGTCTTATTCGTGTTCATCGTAACCGAGCCGTCTACACAGTCAGCATGGCCGCTCCATCCGGAAAATGTATAGCCGCTGGCGGCAACAGCCTGTAAAGTGACGCTTGCGCCGTTAGTAAAACTAGCGGTACACGTCGTGCCGCAATTAATTCCCGCAGGAGTGCTGGTGATCGTGCCGCTGCCTTGAGACGAAACGGTTAAATTGAGCGTGGCGATCGGCGCTGCCAGTGTCGTACCGCAAAGTTCGGGCGAGTAAGCGGAGTTGCCGGCGCTATTGAACGCATTTACGCGATAACAGTAAGTCGTGTTGTCCGCCAAGCCCGAGTCATCATACGAAGTCACATTGGCGCTAGTCGTTGCGATGACGCTATACTCGCCAGCGACGCCAAGTTTTCGTTCGACATGGAAGCCGGTTTCATCGGAAGAATTGTCGGCCCATGAGAGTTGCAGAGTTGCCGCTGTTGCCTGATCGTCGGAGAATAGTGATAGGGTCGCAGCTGAAAGAATTACTAATAAGACAAAAAGTAACGATTTAGATAAGCGGTAATGCACATTCCCCCCTGCTATGAGAAATCTGGAAAAAAGGAAGTGCACAACTGAGCGGGCAGTGTGTGTCCTTCCGGCGGCCCTGCTACCTTGTCCTGAAGTTCGTGGCTGGAGCCAACAGTTCAGGAGTTAGGCCAGAAACTTTGCGTCCCAACCTTTCGGTTGGTTTGCCTTTATCGGAGACCAATTCAAAAAATCAGTTACAGCTTTTGACAGCAAGGCATATGCCAGTCGATGATGGTCAAGATTCGTAATCCAACAGACTTTTGATCCACGATCCGTGAGCTTTTGCTATGGTGCGAACATTCTTGTTGCTTCGATTTTGTCCTTGTTCACACGCGGTGAACTCCCGGTCTGCCAATGTGGCGGAGTTTGGACTGCACGCTCGGACGCACGAGTTCGAACCTATCACCTCGACACCAATGAATGTCAGTTAATTCGGTTAAGTCAGAGTCAGGAAGCGGACTTGGAGCAAAAGGCTGTGGCGAGACGCTTGTTAACGTCCTCAAACATGCTTTCTTTGAACGTGTGGCACCGGCTTTGGCTTAGCGGTGATGATCCATTCCGCCATTACATTTCTTCGAAGGATAACATCACTGATGTTTTCCGGGCATCGAATTAACGGAACTCCTTGGCGATCGTGAACTCATACAGATTCGCCTCCCAAGGCTTGAATGTATCTTTGAATGATGTGTTATCACCAAAGCTTTTGCCGGTTCGAACATTTCGCAGATTTTTTGGGCGGAAAGTCAGCCGGATCGTGATCTCTTTCGGGTCTTGATCGATCACGCTGAGGGACTCCGGCGCGTCGGCCGACTCGGGAAGATTCTTCAAAACCGCGAGGCAGTAGCGATCGCCATTGCGCCAGAGCAAAGACTCGATCCAAGGTTCTTTGCCATTCGGACCATAGATCTCGACGCGCGGTCGCAGTCCGGCACCAGGCAATGCTTGGCCGACCACTTCACGCCAGGATTGCCCCGTGGTACCGGTTCTAAACGGAAAGTACGCATAAGCCAGTGGACTTAGATTCAGATAAAAAGTCTGTCCTCCTTTTACCTTTCTGCGGATGAGCAGATCTGCGATTTCAGATGTTTCACGGCTGGACGGCGGCACTCCACGAGTACCGCGCTCGACTATAATCATTGAACGATAGCGCAGAGCTCCATCATAGGCGAGCAGCCGTAGCGGAAAGGGCTTTTCGTAGTATTCAGCGTCAACTTCGGTAATGCCTTTGCCGTTGAAATAACCTTTGGACTCATCTCTAACAATACCGAAAAGATCGTCTAATGCTCCCGCCCTGCGGCCGCGGCCGGTTTCGGTCAACAGACCACATAGGGCGTCCGCTATGAGCATGCCACCTGCATGGACAAAGTTACGCAACGCCTCAGCTTCGCGGTCGGAGAGGCAAATGGTCTGGTTGAGGATGATTACTTTGAACCGGCTTACCAAATCAATCCGTCCTTCACGCACATCCAGATAGCTGATGAAATCGTATTGGTAGCCGAGATCTTCGAGAAGCTTGCACCATGATAGCCGCAAACGGGCGGAGGAAAGATTATCGTCATCAACACCAGTCAGACGCTTGGGCCAGGTAGCTCCGTGGGTCACGCTATCCATCGCCCAGCTCGCACGAATGCTGGGATGGGAGTAATACAGCGCAAGGCGATCGGTGTCGAGATAAGAGTCGGGACTGATGATGAATTCGCCTGCACGATCTTGAATCTCCCGCAACGTCGGCGCCAGCTGCTCAATCGCGGCAGACAGCTCGCGCTTTCCGGAAGCGGACTCTCGTATCCATCCGTTGGGCCAGGCAATGGCGGCCTGCTGACCATGAGCCAGACGGTTCCATAGCGTCCAAACATTCTTTTTGTAGGATCCACCGGTATGATATGTTTGAACCTGAACCCGGCGCGGTCGATTCCAGAAGGAGCGAAGAATCTCGCTAATGCCTCCCATCTCGAGAGCCTCCATCCACTGGACAGCCCTGGATATTAGAGCATAGTCATAACCGCCGTACGCTGATGGCTGTTGTCCACCAACGAATCCCGCCGGAATCGTGGGATCGAGATTATTTGTATAGCGTGTGAGATCGGCCAAAACCTGGGCAAACTGATAATCCATAAAATGGCGCCACTCCATCCAGGACGAAAGATTCCATGAACTAAATGGAGGGGTGGAATTTAACCTGCGCGCCTGTTCAAACCCAATAGGCTGGATAGCATCGAAAGAGGGATGTGCCGTGCCCCACCTAGAGTTGAGACTACCGATCGTGCCATAACGTCTTTCCAACCATCTGCGATACCAGGCCACCGATAGAGGATGAGTGTCGACTTCTACAGGATTGTTCAATGCCCCCAGTGAGATCTCATCATCAAATGCGTAGGCATAAACAAAGCCTTTTTTTGTCGTGGCGATATTTTCGCGCAGCAATGACTTCAGCGCCTCGATAGTTTTGGGATCAGCGAGACTATGCGGCCGAACAGAAAGGGACGCTTTGCCCGAGAGATTCTTTTGGAGATCGGAACTTAGATACAGAATCCCCTTGCCTGCGGCATGATCGACGTAGTATGGGAAGCGGCGTTCGAGTGACAACCGCACTTTCTCGTCCTCGCCCGCTCCCCGGTCTATGTGAAAACCATGCAGCCCCGCTTGATCGTACAGAGCCACATCGCGGAGGACGTCATTTTGGAACTGCCAGACCAAAATAATGAATTGCTTCCATTCCGGGCGTTGCCGGATTACCGGCACTGACTGAAGCTCGCCGACGGGATAGTCTTGGACTACGGAGGCACCATCGGCTGTCTCCGTGAATACATTGGTTAGAGCCAATGCCGCAACCGCACGAACAAATTGGCGGCGGGTTAATTCCGTGTCATCTTCCATAACGATCAATCAACAAAGAGCGACCATGGCTAAATCATCGATTCGCCGGGGTAATTTTGTTCCTGAAGCACTACGCAAACACCTCGTACAAAAAATGCTCTGGAAATTCCCATTGCCGTTAGCGTTGAAGAAAAAGATTACTGATACCATCGTTTATTTATCTCCGAAACTGCAAGAGATATTTTTCGACAACTTTCATGGTGTCTTTACTCGTGAAATGCAACAACATCTATTTGATAGCGGACCGTACCGTGGCTTATCATCGGTCGATCCTTATGCCAACGCGAACGCACTATTTGAGCGCTCGAACACGCAGAACTTTCTTCATCAGATGCTCTTATACCGATGTAAATATGGATTTAGTAGAACTCCTGATGAAGCAGGATCAAATGAGCATGGCCGCGTCTATCGAGAGTCGGGTGCCATTTCTAGATCATTTGTTGGTAGAGTTTGCCGGGACTATTCCACCCCATTTGCGCTTGCAAGGACGAGCGGGAAAGCAGCTGGTCAAAAAAGCCACAGAAAAATTCCTACCTCACAACATCGTGCATCGACAAAAAATGGGATTTCCAGTTCCTTTCGGCAGTTGGCTCAAAGAAGATTCGGCGGGAATGGTCAGCGAGATCTTGTTAGATAAGAGAACAATGGACCGAGGATATTTCAACGTGTCGTATATCGAAAAACTTCTGAAGTCGCATCAGAGTGGGCAACGTGACTATCAAAATCAAATTTGGCTGCTACTAAACTTTGAGCTTTGGCATCTAGTCTTCATAGATGATGGGGCAAGATGTTAATCCGTCGAATTAATTGGTGGCTGTTGACCGCAGCAGTTTCGTCACAGGTCGACGCAATGATGACCAACCAGAAATAGCAGTCCGTTGTCTAATTTATATTTCTGCAATACTCTCCCCGTCTTTTCACTTGGCTAATCCTTTTTCCGTAATATCCGCATAACGGCACTTTTGCTCGCTTGGTAAACTCCAGAGGTGAAAGGTTGCTACCCGGCGGGCAAAAATGACGCCAGTGCTGCGATTCGCAAACAGGCATTTCATTCTTTACCGATGACCACCATAGGTCCGCAAATCTCGCAAGGCAATGTGGAAGCCCCTACAGGTTGAGTTCTAACTACCAGCGCAGCCTTTGAGGGGACATGAGGTCGGGGCCAGATCTTAGCGTGATTACGCCCGACGACTTTCTTGGATCTCGATTCGGATCCGAGATTATCGACTCTGTATCGACTCTGCTGCGCACTTGCGTAACTATATTGACGGCTTTCGCATAGACCTGGTCTCATTAACACCCCCGAGAAGTCCATGAGGTGCCAACCATGCCCTTAGCGGAGAAGGACATCCAATGGGCGACCCGTAAATGCTCCCATCATGTAGGACTCGCGACGAGCGTTGGACTCACGCAAAGTTTGGAGCCTTCGGGTGAACTTATGAATTCAACCGGAATATATGTAAGATTCAGCTAGGCAAATGAGTAAGAAATATGATTTTTGTCAGTCAGTAATAAAAATTTACAATTCGTATGTTTGAAAATCTTTGTAGAAATCAATAGTTATCTGTTGACTTCAAACTTCCCGGATTTTTGTAAACTTGATTTATAAAATACGCCCCCTCGGTTTTTTAAAATATCGCTAAAAATCAACTACTTACCGGGTGGCATCTATGTTGCTGTCTCTTTAGGGGCAACGCAGCTTCCTGCGATATATAAAGGAGTTACAATATGAAGAAATTTCTCCGGTTATCTTTGGTTGTGTCATTGGCTATGGTGCTCTTCGCACCGACCTTTGTTAACGCGACTACACTGTTTGACGGGTCGGTTAATACCGACGCTGCTTGCGGAAGTGGTGGTTGCTTTGGTTTGACTTACGAGCTGATCATTACTGACGCTAACGATGCCAACGGTATAACCTACACGGGCGAAATCAAAATTACGGGGACGTATACGGGAAGTGAGACGTTCATTGCTTCGCTAGATTTCAAGCCAGATGGAAATACTATCACCTCGGCCACTTTAACCGCGGCTCCGGGAGGCACGGGAGGTTGGACAACGACCATCAACTTGGGTCAAGCGGCCGGTGATTGCGCGAGTTCTGGAGATGGATTCATTTGTAGCAACGACACTGGTACGAATAGTTTAGCTCCGGTAACAAACGGGGGCGTCGTGAACTATGACTGGCAGTGGAATTTCATTATGAGTGGAGCTGTCGATCCAGGCCATCTCGGCGCGCGGTTTAACAATGCCGGTGATACAGATAACGGACAAATAGTGTCTATCAGCACTTTTAGCGGTGGCCCTGGTCCTGGTCAGGAAGTACCAGAGCCTTCTAGTCTTATTCTGCTCGGATCCGGATTAATTATGGTAGCTACAGCGCTCCGAAGGCGCTTTTCACAGAAGCAACAAATCTTAAGAACCGCAACGAAAACGGGTGCCCAAGAGAGTTTTCTTGGCGCCCGTTTTGTTTTTGGACCAATTTGAAAACAGCAAGGCACCGAAAACTAAAAGTTTCACCAGTTGGAGCCCTTGATTTTAAACCGCGTGACAATCCTCAATTGCGATCCGACGTAATTATCAAAGGACGAATACATGCAGCATCGGTTTATATGCGCTGCTCGTCTTTTTAATCTCTTCCCCCCCATACGCATTCCCTTCAAGTGAACCCTTTTAGTCTGTTCTAAGCCTATAAGGGGGTCAAAATAGGCACCCTGGAGCTCATCATCCACTCGCCGCAAATGCAAGTATTTCATTTATTATCTGTGTTTAAAAGAAAGCTAGGAGAAGTTCTGGGTGCCGATCTGCGGTCGCTGGCCGCGCTTAGAGTCACGATGGCGGTCCTGATCATCTTTGATTTGCTTCTACGCTCACGAGACCTGGTCGCCCACTACACAGATGCCGGTGCATTACCGCGCGTAGCCGTGCTGGATCAGACTAGAAGTCGTTGGCTGATTTCGCTTCACCTGATCAACGGTACGTGGGAGATCCAAGCCATGTTGTTTGTCATAGCGGGGGCTTTCGCTGTTGCGTTGCTTGTGGGCTATAAAACGCGGCTTGCGACAATTGTGTCATGGATTTTGCTCGCCTCTTTGGACTCACGTAATCTCGTCGTTTTGGATGGTGGAGACACGATGCTGCGGGTGTTACTTTTTTGGGCCATTTTTTTGCCGTGGGGAACTCGTTGGTCGGTTGATAGTGCTCTAAGTCCTCCTGCGGAAGGTGCTCCGAATCAGATAATCTCTTGCAGCACCTTTGCTTACATTATGCAGGTCGTTTTCGTCTACTGGTTTACCGTACTGTATAAAACCGGTCCGGAATGGCGTGCCGACGGGACCGCAGTCTATTACGCCCTCAATGTCGATAAGATGGTGACACCGATTGGTCAATACCTGCTTGAGTTTCCAGGCTTGCTGAAGCCCCTCACGCACGCGGTGTTCTGGTATGAAGTAATCGGGCCGTTATTGCTTTTTTCGCCGGTATTCACAGGGCCCATTCGCACACTGACAATTGTTGGATTCGCGCTGTTTCATCTCGGGATTGCCTCATGCATGAAAATAGGAATTTTCCCGTATATTGGCACTCTTTCTATGCTGGGATTATTGCCTCCATGGTTTTGGGAAAAAATTGGCGATGCATCAAAAACAAAGGACCGATTAGGGCTGCGCATTTATTATAATCAAGATTGCGGTTTTTGCGCGAGATCGGTGGGTTTAATCAAAACTTTCTTCTTGCTGCCGAAAGTTGAGCTTTTTCCCTCGACCATCGACCCTTCAATTGAATGAGACATGACGCTGCACAATTCGTGGGTCCTCTTAGATGCGAAGGAAAATCGCTATTTCGGGTTTCGTGGCGTAATCGCCGCGTTAAAAAGATCTCCGCTTTTCTGGCCTCTAGCTTCAATGCTAAAGCTCGGCTGGATGGCCGCGATAGGGGAGCATCTCTATTCCTGGGTAGCGATTCACCGGCGAGTGACATGCGCTTTACCTATGTCTTCGGACCAAACCGCTCTGAAAATGTCTCCCATTCAGAATTTTTTTGTATTGTTTCTCTTAGTCTATGTATTTTTTTGGAATCTCGCGACGCTGCCAAATACCGGAATCAAATTTTCGGAGCGCACTAGGTCGATCGGATACGTGCTTCGGCTAGACCAAACGTGGAATATGTTTGCCCTTTATCCGCTCAAGGATGACGGGTGGTATGTGATTCCTGGACGCCTTAAGGATGGAGAAGTTGTGGACTTAGATTTAGATAACGATGGAGCACGTGTGACGTTGGACAGGCCCTCGTCCATCTCGCAGACCTACAAAAATTATCGCTGGAGGAAATACCTTGACAACTTGTTGAGCGAGAGCATCAGAAGCTACAGGGTTTACTATGCGGAGTACCTCTGCCGAGCCTGGAATGTTCGCCATAATGGGAGTGAAATCAGAAGAATTAGACATCATCTATATGCTTGAATGGACCCTGCCAAATTACCAGCATCCGGTTCCGCGACCCGTGCGGCTTCTGAGGCACCGATGTGAAGAATCGGCCAAATGAAATAATGTAATTTTCCAGTGCTGCTGTCGTTTCTTCCGTCCTAGGCCAGGGTATTGCAAATACGACTGAGTCGTCCGGTCTGTCGCATAGCATCAATAGTAGGAGCGACTGGATTCGATGTCGGGAGGAAGTTTAAGTGCTTCTAGAACCTTCTTAGTCAGCAAAAACGCGAAGATGTGTTTGACTCCGACACTATGCAGGACGCTTCAACTGGATTAATGGGGGAAGGACGTATTTCCTGTGGGGAAAAGGAGAGGCCCGCCAGGTTGATCCGGCGGGCCGTCGGCCGCTTTTTAGTTTATCGTCAGCGTGAGAGGGGCAGATATTCCAGAATTACCTGCTCCGTCATATGCTTTTGCGTTAATGCCATGGGTGCCCTTGCCCCAGGGCTTGGTGTTCATTTTGAAATTATAAGGATTAGAAGTATCCGTCGCTTGCAACTTCCCGTCGACGTAAATTTCCACCTTGGCAACGCCAGTCTGATCATCTGATGCCAACACGCTCAAGTTGACCCATTTACCATCATACTGCATTGTGACGAGCTGCACCGTCGGCGAAGTCGTGTCTACTGAGGGCGGAGGCGGGGGCGGAGGAGAAGATGGTGGTGGCGCTGCAGTCGATGCCGCTAAAAGGGAGGCAAAGACATTTATCCTGCCCGATCCATAATACTGATCATAGCCGGGTGATCCACGATCATCAGCATTGTTTTTTATAAGGTCGACGACTTGGGAATTAGTTAAAGAAGGATTGAGTGAAAAGATCAACCCCGCGAGTCCAGCAGTGATCGGCGATGAAAAAGAGGTCCCGCTAGCGTATCTATAGCCGCCGCCATTTGCTGTTGTATAAATTGAAACGCCAGGCGCGGAAATGTCCACGGAGCTGCCGTAACTCGACCACCCTGCCAAATTATCATATTGATCCGTGGCTGATACACCAACAACGTTGTTCAACGCGGCGGGATAAATTGGATCGCTACTAGCGTAATTGCCGGCAGAGGCTACGATCACTAGGCCTTTGTTCCAGGCATAGTTAACAGCGTTTTGCATTGTAGATGTGTAGCCGGTCCAGCCAAGGCTTATATTAATGACACGAGCGCCATGGTCGGCCGCATAAATGATGGCTGCAGAAGTATCTGATACCGTGCCTGTGTTACTAGATGTCACCGTTACCAGTGGCATTACGGGGTTGTTCCAAGTCACACCGGAGACCCCGATGCCGGAGTTGCCCATCGCGGAAGCGGCGCCAGCGACGGCTGTTCCGTGGCCAAGAACGTCCTGGGTGTCGGCGGGATCACCACCAAGAAAGTTATAGCCGGGAACTTGCATCCGGTCCGGATGATATGGATCAACTCCTGAGTCGATCACTGCAATAACTATCGAACTTGAGCCAGTGATTATGTCCCAACCCTGTGGCGCAGATATTTGCGGAAGATGTCATTGATATAGAAAATCTGGATCGTTCGGTTGCAGTTGGCCTTGTCCGATTAAATTTCTCTCGACGTACTCAATCTTTGGGTTCTTTCGAAGTGCTCCTTCAATGGCTTCCAACGCTTGAGCCGGGACCTTAATATGATGGACCTTGATCTGCGAAAGAGTTTCGATTTTCTGTCCGCCATGGGCTTTGTACTGATTCTCAAGATCCGCCTCCGAAACACCCGCCTTCGGGGCAATTAGTAACTCACCCGGAACGTGAGGAGAATTCTGCGCCGAGCCGAATTGGGGAGAGCTCATGAGAACTCCAACGATCAACGTTAATCTGCATAGCATAGATTTGAACACTCGTACCTCCTTGCTTTTGTGAGCCAGTCTTTTCAACTGCAAGTAGGTGGATCGGTAGTTTCTGCAAAACGCTAAAACTTCGGAATCCTTCCTTCGGTGACCCGGCTATCAGGAATCACCTGACCGGTGGCTTTGCGTCCCAGCCTCGCGAATAGTTTGCCTTTGTCGAGAAGTAGGCTTGTGATTAATCGCCAATTTCCTTCAGCAAGGGGTGTTCCAAGCGGAGAGATTCGGTGCCGCATGAATTTTTTCGTCAGCATGGAGGCGCTTTGGCAGCCAAATGTGTAATGAAAGGCGTTTTACAGAATGACTTACTGAACTCCGGACGCCACATGCGCCTCGGTGAGTGCACGCTAATGTTCGCTGTCTGCGCAAGAATTGTATTTTGGCAGGGATTAACCCCGTAGACGGTGCGCATAATCAACTAACTAATAACTTTGCGCGCCAACGAATACTCGAAGGCGGCAAAAACTATAGTGAATTAGAAAAAAAGACTGGGCTAGAGAAGGAAGGGGAGAGTCCCTTCACATTGTCCTGTTTCACGACAAAAAAAGGCCTCATTGATCTGACATCAATGAGGCCAAGCAAAAAACTTGTATCAGATGGAGAAGAGAGGTCAGCTTCCGTAATCGCTTTTGACTTGCGATGGCGTTATAAACCACGATCCCGTGCAACTGCGACGCGCAGTTTCACCGATATCTTTCCCGTTCGTTCCGCCGTCGTAGTTTCCCGGTACGCCAAAGGTTGCCGTATAGGCCACAGCCGCAGTGGCTTGCGTTCCGACACAGGTGGCCAGTTTAAGAGGCACGTGCAAAATCGAAAACAAAATACTCCCGAGGACGAATATCCCATTATCCTCCTGGTCGGCGGATTGGGCCCTGCCAGTGACGGGTACTGCCAAAATAGCAACGGTCAGGATTAACGCCGAGAGTGCGCTAATTAATCGCTTCTTCATGATCGTGGTCCCTTTCGTCATATTCTTTTGTCGAGCTGCGTTATTTTGCTTGGGAACCGCTTGTAAGTCAAGCCGGAATATTGGGGCGTGCGTCGATCTAACTATCGCGTCTACGGCTCGTAGCTATGAGCGAGCGGCACAGGATCTTTCTCTCTCGTTTTGGCGATGAGTGGCTCCCCGATCAATGTAGTGGGGGGCGACAGCAAAAACTGCGTCATTGCATCAGCGGGCACGGGGCGGCAAAAATAGTATCCTTGTCCTTCGTCGCATTGAAAAACCCTGAGCATTCTCTTTGACTGAATCGTTTCAACTCCCTCTGCAACGATCTTAAGTCCCAGGTTGTGACCCAAGTCAATAATTGATTTGACGATCACAGAGCTATCACGGTCGGTTTCGATGTTTTGGATAAATGACTTGTCAATTTTAATGCATGAGACGGGCAACTTCGTGAGATATGCGAAGGAGGAATAACCCGTACCAAAATCGTCAATTGCGAATCGAACGCCCAAATGGCGAATTTGGTCCAACGTGTGAATCACTCGTTGCGGATCACTCATGATGCTGGTCTCGGTGATTTCTAGTTCCAGACTCTCTGGCGGCACGCCCGTGTCGCGCAACAGCGCCTCGATCTGTTCCGGGAGTTCTTGTGCTTCGAGATTCCACATCGTGAGGTTGACCGCGATGTTAATATCCAAGCCGATTTCCTTCCATTGGCGGCACTGCAAGAGCGACTGCTGAAGTACCCACAGAGTCAATGGAATAATTAACCCCGTCCGCTCTGCGACGGGTATGAATTGATCGGGTACGATGATTCCATGCTGAGGGTGTTGCCAGCGAAGTAACACCTCGACGCCCGTCACACGTTCTTGTAAGAGACTCACTTTGGGTTGGAACGTAAGGAATAATTGATCCGAGACGATCGCCTGCCGAAGCTCGCTCATCCATTGCCGAGCGCTGATTAGGCCGCCGGGATGCGATGCATAAATCGTGAAAGGTTTCCTGGCAGTGGTGGCCAACGCGAGGTCGTTTTCCGCGTGTTCAATTAAACTCCTGACGCTATCACCGTGCTCGGGAAATAGAGATACTCCTATTCGCGGCTTGAGGACGAATGTTTGGTTGCCAATCTTTACCGGTTCCTCCAGCCGGTTCAAAAGACGGTTCGTTACTAGTTCGAGGTCCTGGGGTCCCTGGACGGATTGTAAGAGAACTCCGATATGGCCGCCGCTCAGTAATGAAACCGTATCGGAAGCGCGAAGTCTGCCCCTTAATCTCATCGAAATCGAATTAAAAAAGGCTGTAAGGTTGGCGTCCCCGGCATGTATTCCGTTCTTAGGAGTATCAAACGCAAATAGAAGAACTGCCATCTGGGGAATGCTGTGCTTGGCCGACAGGATCGCTTGCCGAGCCCGCAGTTCAAACTCGGAGTTGCTGGCGGCGGATGCAGGGTTGTTATCCATCGTATGGTTCTTTTCGAAACATCAAGAAAAAATCGTCCCCGCGCTTGCGCGCGAGACGTTGCTCGTCCGAAGACAGTCGATAAGTATGTGCATCCATCCTCTAAGCGATCCGAATACGTGTGCGAGCAATGGCCATGCCAGCAACCGATCCGCTTTATGCGAGACACTGAGTATCCGCTACTTAGCTCACCGAAAGGCAGTCCGCTCGTTTGACCAGACGGCGGCGAATGGCAAAAACGGCAAGTGCCACAGACAAAAATGTCATGATTCGTAGAGTGACACCCGGGACCCTTGTCGCATCGTTAGCATCCGAGAGACCTGTTGACGTTTATCGTCGTGAATTTCACTGAAGGACTAACAGGTGGGATAAAAAATGCTTAACCGTTGCACGACAACGTGACCACGCGACCGAGTCGCAGCGCAGTTTCGAAGCGAGTCAAGTGGGTCATGCCATTGATCTGAAATATCAGCGCTCGTATGGCAGAGTTATGGCGGGATACCTTGCAAGCAATGGTTCGTGGGCCGCGTCTTTCTTAACAAAAATTGTGGCGACTCGATCGGAATAGATCGGCTGCCAGTCTCTTTGATCGCGGAGAGCTGCGGTGAGCGCTGAGTAAGTATCGAAAATGATCCAGCTGATATCGTATTTGCCAAGAATCTCTTTCCATCCGGGTTGGACATTGGCGATCGTTAGATATGCGCTACCGAGCTTTTCTCCGTACATATCAGACCGTCCGTCCATAAAGACGCGATACGTCGGCCAGGCGGCAAATATCATGTAGTCGCCGAATTCGTCGTTATTGAACATATTTCCAGTGACGGTTTCTTTCTTGAGGAATTCAACCGCCGCGACGGGGAACTTTTTATCGTCGAAGTGATATTTGACGGTTCCTGTCAAGATTAGGCCAGAGACGAAAAGCACGGCGATGACAGGCCAAAAATAGCCCTGTAAGCTGGTATCGATCGCGTTTAGATTTAGGTTGCGGTTTCGGTAATATCGCAAAAAAGGTTGGGGCATTCTATCGATAATACTCGCTGCCGTTCTGAGCAGAAGGGGCGCAGCAACGATGGCAAAAAGGGAAACATGTCGCCCTGAATAAAGAGCCATATACGATAGCAAGGTTATAAGCGCGACTTCGATCAGATTCAGCGGCGATCGCGATAGAGCAAGCAGACCGATCGCTGCCAATAACATGTACTTGAAGGGCAGGACGTCATGGAAGTTCGGTGACATGAACTCCGTAACGCGGTCCATCACGAATCGGTCGGATGTAACTCGAATAGGAAACCATAGGATTTCGAATCCATAAGGGTTAATTGCGCAGATAACTGCAGTCGCGATAAGAACTAGGAACAGCGTCTTCGCTTTAACGCGATATCGTTGTATTTGGTCGGGACGTCCACTGATTGAGTAGACAACGTTGCCGATCAAATAGATCGCGAGCAAAACGAGCCCGATGAAATAGCCGCCGTGGAGATTGACCCAAAACAACATGAGCAAGGGCAAGTACATCAACGTGCGATCGTTGTTATATTGAAATCGGTCCAGGCAGTGGCACCAAATAACTGCCAGCAGGAGCGAAAAGGAGTGTGGACGGGCGAGCCAATGAGTCGAAGAGGTCGCCGTCGCGAGCATGGTAATGCAGGTGCATAGCAGAATGTCTTGTGATTTGCTTCGCAACGTTTGATATAGCAGCCAGTGCGTCATTGCGAGCAGAAAGGCAAAGAACACAACGATGCCAGTTAGACCGACGAACCTGAAGATCATAGCCATTATGACTTCCGCCAGCCATTCATGAGCCGTCCATTTGAGCGGAGGAACATGTAGTGAGTAGATGTCCTGTTTTGGCACGTCCCAGGTCTGTAAAATCACTTCACCCGTACGGATGTGATAGCCTGTGTCGCCGTCCCCGAGTAGTCCCTGGCCGGAATTGAAGACCAAAACAAAAAGCACGGCGACGAAAACCATGTTTCCAATGGATGGTAACAGGATCGCGGAAATCGCCTTCGTCCTAGACGATGCCATTGGTCCGTCGCTCACCGTTGCGTGATTCAGGTGTGAGTTGCGCGAAAAATGTGGAATATGCGTGTGCTCGTTTATAGCGGCGCAACTAACCGATGGCGTGGCTAGTGTTTGCGGACTTCTGTTCTCTTGTTTCCGCATTTGACTTCAGGATTGGGTGATCAGCACGAGAGGGCGAAGGGTGCCGCCTTAATAGCCCAAGCAACTGGCTTGTTCGTGATTTCTGCTTCTCATAATTTCTCGGAAGAACGACTCTGAAGGTGGACCCTTTGCCAAGTTCGCTCTCGACTGTGATGGTTCCCTTCACTTGCTCGAGATGCTTTTTTACTATACTCAGACCCAATCCGATGCCCCCGCGCGAGTTTTCAGAAGATGTTTTGTGGGCCTGCATGAATGGTTCAAAGATGCTTGCCAAATGATGCTCAGAAATTCCCATCCCGGTATCTTTGACTTCGACGACGCCGGAATCGGTAGATGGAAGCGACGTCACACGCACGGTGATCGATCCGTGATCGGTATATTTGACCGCGTTCTGCAAAAGATTACTTACGACCTCTTTTACGCGGACCGCATCACTACGGATCGGCGTGGGATCTCTTGGCAGATCCCAATGAAGATCGATGCCTTTCTGCCGGCAAAGAAATTCAAAAGTTTCTCTCAATTCACTGACAATTTTGACCAGATGTAGATCTTCAATTCGGACCGGCTGCTTACCCGCTTCTAAGCGCGAGTAAATCAGGATCTGGTCGATCATATTCTTGAGATGAGTCGACTGTTTGGCGACCACCTGGAGAATCTCCTGGTGTTTTGTTTCTATTTCTCCATAGAGACCGTCCGTAATACATTCGATATAACCAATGATGACCGCCAATGGCGTACGGAGCTCGTGGGATACCTGATTTAAAAATTCGGATTTTAGCTTGGCAAGATTTTCCGCCTTCTCTTTTTCCTGCTTAAGCAGTTCGAGCTGTTCGGCTGTTTTGCTTTTGGAATTTGATGAGACGTTGCTGATGGCCAGCCCCATCATGAGAATCCCGAATGACGCGATGCTCCCGTAAACGATTAACTCTCTATTGCTCGTCAACAATGCTGTTAGAGAATCTAACCGACTCGAGATCAGATCCTCTCGCGACGGTTTCGTTCCTTGGCGTGAATGAGTCGTTGCTTCGCGAGGCTGAGCGGCCTGGATAACGGATTTTAAACTGCTGTAGCTCTCGTCGGCCAGTAGGGTAGTTCCCACGGCTAACCCGGCAAACACAATAGCCGCAAGGATTACGTTCCGTGATGACATTTCAATCACGGATGTACAGAAGTCTGAATGGGGCTAGTTTTTTTTTCGGATTCCCATAATTCAATACGATCCTTACCCGAATTCTTTGCAACATACAGCGCCCGGTCCGCGTCGTCCAGAAGTTCTCGCCAGTCTGAATAAAATTTCACCGAACTTGAACTGACCCCGATGCTGACTGTGAGCGTAAAAGGTCGAGCGGTGGTGCCAAAAGAGCATGAACGAATCGCCTCGTGAATTTTGCTCGCGACTTGGAACGCACTTTCTTGATCGGTTTCAGGTAAAACGAGAACGAATTCTTCGCCGCCGTATCTCGAAGGAAAATCGCTTTGCCGAGTCTTGTCGCGAAAAGTCTCGGAGATCTTGACCAGGGCGGCGTCGCCGCCATGATGACCGTAAGTATCGTTGATCATTTTGAAGTTATCGATATCCAAGATTAAAAGGGACAAAGGGTTGTGGTAGCGCTTAGAGCGCTCAAACTCCTCGTGAATTTTCTTTTCGAAAGCGCGCCGATTGAAAAGGCCAGTAAGCGAGTCGACCTGAGTCTGATATTCGAGATGTTGCTGGTATTGGACGACTCGGGACCCAACTCTTATCCGTGCGAGCAATTCTGAAAACGAAAACGGTTTAGTAATGTAGTCGTCCGCGCCGAGGTCCAGTCCCCGGATGCGATCGCCCTCTTGTATTCTCGCGGTGATGAGGATGAGGTATATGCTCTTCAAGGCGGCGTTGCTACGGATGCGCTTGATTAGTTCGAAACCGTCCATCTTTGGCATCATAATATCAGAAAGAGCAATTTGTACATTTTCAGTCTCAAGCTTTTCCAGCGCTTCTACACCATTTGCTGCCGTGATCACCCGATATCCTTCGCGCTGAAGCACGATGGCTAAAAGGTCCCGTTGGTCCGGGTGATCTTCAATTACTAGAACGGTTAACGGGGCGTTATCCTTTTGGTCATTGTTCATCTTCGAATATCCTTCAACCCATCGCTGTCATAGTTCAGATTTCTTTTAAATTTTGGCTGGCGCTGTCTGAAATCGCGCAAATCAACCAAATCGATGCCCTTATATTATTTATGATGACGCCATTATGCAATGCAAAATGCGTACCTTCGTGCTGTCATTACGGCAGATGCTGGTTTGACTCACGTACGACACAATTCCTTGGGTTGCGTATCGACAAAACTTAATTAGAACCGGCCGGTTCTTTGTCTTCGTCTAGAACTTTCATGGGCACCTAACTGTTTACGAATGCCAAAAACTTTGACGCAGTGACCTGTGCATTTTGTGACAGTAGCTTCATCCCGGGTGTCAGATTTGTCAAGCCGGAGACTTCACCTGGGATAGGAAGTAGGGTAATTACGTGAAATTCTGGGCTTCTTTATACTGGCATGCATTCTGCGTTCTCAATCGCGCATGTTAGTTGACTCTGATCGTAGAAACTAAAGTCAGTTCGAACCAGGAAAGGGGGTGAACGAATCATGGAGCTTTTAAAACGTCTGTTAGTTGAGGAGGATGGTCAAGGGTTGGTTGAATACACCTTGATCGTCGTTTTGGTGGCCTTGGTCTTCTGGGTCGCGATTAAAAATACCAACATCGGCAGCCAGTTGGCCAGTGGCTGGAGTAAGGTCACTGCTTGCGTTACTACACCGTCGGCGTGTACTTCGTCTACTTAAGCCCCTTGGCTTTTTGATTTGTCGAGCAGCGCGTGGCTCGAGCGTGAGGTTTTCTTCACGACAAGCCACGCGCCTGCTTGCGGTCAGTAAAGGCGAGAAAATTTATTGACAAGATTTTGGATGAAGTGTACGCTTTAACTGTTAATAATGGCGTTTTAAACATTTGACGTTTTTAGATCCTGTTATTTTTTTTGTGAGCGGTCTTTCAGTTTTCTTCGATTTAAGAATCCGAAGAATTCCGAACTGGCTTATCATCGTAGGATTATTTTGCGGTGTAGTCTTGAACGCATTCCAAGGCGCCAGTCATTTGTTTCAAAGCATTGCAGGATTCGCTGTGGGAATCGGTGTGCTGATCCTTCCATTTGGTTTTGGTTGGGTGGGAGCTGGTGACGTTAAGTACTTCGGCGTCGTTGGCGCACTTTTGGGTGTTTCGTTGCTACCGCGAGTCTTCTTCTATTCTGCGCTCGTTGCGGGGTTAATTGCCGTTGGCTACCTATGTTTTGGACTAGCTCGGATCTCCCGATTTAAACAAACATGGTTGGACCTCAAAGTCGCCGTTTTGAGCATGGGGCATGTGTTACCGGACCCGGTGCAAAAGCGGACTCGCGAACATGGCGATTCCGTTCCGTGGGGAGTCGCGTTCGCAGCTGGAACAATAATCGCATACTATATCGACCCAAATGGCCGGTGGGCTGGCTTTTAGCCCGTGGACGAATGTGGCCAACGGAAATCTCAAGTATGTACCGTAATTTCTTGGCAAATAATTTGATTGGATGAGGAGCTGCTATGCAGAATAGGCTAAAGATTGCCCTGGTCGTCGCGGTCTTTTTTGGTTTGATCGCGGCATATGGAATATACAATTTTCTCAGTTATCAACAAAAAGAGGCTGATGTGTTGCGAGCGGCAAACCAAGAGATTGTCGTTGCGGCGCAAGACATCGCGCCCGGTACGACATTGAATGACGAAGCTATCAAAAAAGGGGTCATTAAAACGACACCCTGGCCAAAGAGTTCCATACCCGCTGGTGCGTTTTCTTCGCCGCAACAGGTTGTGGGCAAAGTCAATCGGGTTAAGATTCTAGCGAATGAACCCATATTAGAGTCGCGGCTTGCGGGTGAAGGCGCGGGGCTCACTGTTCGGCTTGAGGCTGGGAAGCGTGCCTTGGCCGTACGAGTTGACGAGATTATCGGTGTGAGCGGTTTTATTGTTCCCGATGACCGAGTTGACATAATTCTCACCACGATTCCGCTGGGCGCTGCCGCAGACATGAAGATTTCAAAGATCGTGTTACAAAATAAGCGGGTTCTATCAGTCGCGCAAAACACCGAACAAAAGGACGGCAAACCTCAACTCGCACGTTCAATCACCCTAGAGGTTACTCCAGAAGAAGCGGAGAAGATGTCTCTTGCCTCTTCAGAAGGGCAAATCGTGCTGGCTTTGCGCGGCCTTGGAGATGATAAAGAAACAACGACGATTGGCAGCAATAAGCGAGATCTTCTGTCGCTTGCAGCGGCAACCCGTAAAGTTTCTGGTGGCCCGGCCACGCAGCCTCCGCCCGATAAATATCGCGTCGAGGTTATCCACGGTAGTAATCGAAATGTGGTGGAATTCTAACTGGGAAGGGGAGCGTACATGATCAATAGTTGTTTAGTCCGGGGGCGGCTAAATAAAATCACTATGACGGTTGTTTTTTTATTGGCACTGGTGGCGCATGAAGCGGCGGGACAGCCACAGACGGTGCCAACGATCACGGTCACCGTTAACAAGTCCATGGTGTTTCGGCTCGCCCAAAGAGCCAAGCGTGTATCGGTTTCGCAGCCGGAAGTAGCAGACGTTCTCGTGGTTGCGCCGAGTCAGCTCTTGATCAACGGTAAGAACGTGGGCACTACGTCTCTCATCATCTTCGATGAAAAAGGCGAGGTGACGAATTACGATTTGGTAGTCGCGCCCGATATTGCCGCCTTACGCGCGCAATTGAGATCAGTTTTCCCGAATGAAAAAGTCGATATTTCGACTTCGGGTGCATCTTTAGTTCTACGAGGAGAGGTATCAAACGAAGTCGTTTATGATCGAGTTTTGGAAATTGTGGCAACATACTTGCCTCCCAAGCCACCAGCGCAGGTCAGTCCGTCAACATCGCAGTCAATCCAGGTCGGAGCGACTCCGCAGGCGCAAATCAAGTCCTCTGGCGTGGGATTCGCTGGAGGCGGTAGCTTGTCCTTCGAGGAAGAGTCTTCAATAACAGATCCCTACAGATGGGCGGACAAAAAGAAGATCGACGGATTGATCGATCTTCTGGTGATCCGAGAGATCCGGCAGATTGAGCTCGACGTAGTGGTGGCCGATGTTTCAATGACCAAACTCAGGGATATCGGCTTTGATTTCGCCCAGGCTTTCAAAGACCAAGTTCGTAGTCAGACCACCATCGGAAGCTCAGCTTTTGGTTCGCTTGGAACGCAGACAATTACTGGGAACGCCATTAGCAGCATTGGCACCTTTCCTCCCGCGACTGGAATCTTCCAGTGGGTCAACGGCGCTTATTCCTTTGCGACGCTGTACCGCATGCTGCAAAACAAGGACATCGCACAAATCTTAGCTCAGCCGCGGCTTGTGGTGAAAAACGGCAGGAGTGGCGGCTTTTTATCTGGCGGAGAAGTCCCTATCATCACAACCACAGCAAACACGTTTGGCGTGATCTATAAACCGTTCGGTGTTCGGCTTGATTTTATTCCCACAATTACTTTGTCGGATAGAATTGATCTCCGGGTGTTTCCTGAGGTCAGCGATATAGCTGCCGGTGCAGGGACAGGTACCCCTAGTTTTGTGGTCCGTCGAACCGTGAGCCGAGTGGAATTGAAAGAGGGTGAGAGTCTAATTATCGGGGGTTTGTTAGATCAAAGGGTTGTTAAGGATCTGACAAAATTTCCTTTCTTGGGCGATGTCCCAATTTTGGGCGCGCTGTTTAGAAGTACTAAGTTTAACAACAAGGAATCGGAGCTAGTCTTCGTTATCACGCCACGCATCGTCCGCACTATGAAGCCGGGTGAAAAACCGCAGCTCCCATCTCTTGAAAAATATGATGACCCGGATATCCGTCAGGTTCCATTACCGGGGGGGTTCGAAAAGAAGCCAGCGGCTCCGGGCGCATCGATTCCTTAGAGCAATAATCACGAGATTGGGGAAATGGATTAGGGAAAGCAACCAGGTAACGCGGAATCATGAAGTTAGCAATTTGTTTAATCGGCGAGGATAGTCTTGCCCTAGCTTCACTCAAGCAGCAGCTTGAGAAAGAAGCATCGGTCGCGGTGGAACCGAGGGTTTATGGCTACGGGGACGCGTATGACGGGCTAAAAACCCGAAATGGGGCCGTTGTCGCTGTAGTCGATATCAACCGCGATCCCGAACGGGCCTTTGCCGTAGCTGAACAAATCAAACTACGACTCACGAACGTCCGGCTGGTGATGACCTCACCAACCGGCGCGCCGGACACGATTCTGCGTGCGATGCGTTCCGGAGCCGAGGAATTTCTTCCCCAACCGTTCAATTGGAACGAGGTTCTTAAATCCTTTGACACGATTCGCAAGAAGATCGATGTTCACACCACAAAAGGTGCGGAGCGGGGGCACATCATTGCGATTTCATCCAACAAAGGAGGAGTGGGGTCAACCACTGCAGCGACCAATCTAGCCGCGTGTCTAGTAGCTCAGAAAAAATCAGTTTGTTTAGTCGATCTCGTGCTGCAGTTTGGTTCCGTGACGAGTTTTCTCAACATTGACGCGTCCTATACAATTCTTGATTTAGTCAAAAACTTGAAACGTATCGACCCACTTTTTCTCGACGGCTCTCTTGTGAAGCACGCCTCCGGAATCAGGGTTCTTGCAGAGCCTTTTTATGCCGAGGATGCCAGGCGTATTACGCCGGCGGATATCGACGAAATCTTAGACGTTTTGGCGCAATCCTTCGATTATGTAGTCGTCGACACTCCAAAGGAATTCGACGACATGCTCGCATTGGTTCTCGATAAGTCCAACTTAATTCTATTCATAACCGAAATGGATGTGCCTTCCCTCAAAAGCGCCCACCGGGCGCTCGAGCTTTTCGAGCGAATGGGTATCTATGACAAAAAAATTCGCTTGATTCTCAATCGGTATGTAAAGAGCAAGTTGATGACTCTTGAGTCTGTCGAAAAAGCACTCGGCGTGAAAGTTTTTTGGACATTGCCAAATAACTACCCCGTCGCGATCGCCGCAGTCAATCAAGGGTTGTCGATTCAGGAGTGTGACCCAAGATCCGATATCGCCAAGAGTTACGTGGGCCTAACCGATGCGGTATCGCATACTTTCATATACTCGGGATCGTCTCGGGCGGAGGTCGAAGATGACAAGAGGTCGGGCCTCTTCGGCCGGCTGCTTCCGCCAGTTCGTGGACTAATTAAGTAAGGGGCAATTGTAATGAAGAATCCATCGTTTGATGCCGACAAAGATCGCTGGGAATCTGAACGAAGCGGCGGGGATGGGCAGCGCATGCCAATCAGATCACTGCAGACTACCAGCCCGGACATAATCCTTCAGGATCTGCGGCTACGCATCCATCGAAGGCTTATCGACACATTAGATCTTTCGAAATTGTCCAATTTGGAGATGGAGCGGGTAAGGGTAGAGATTCGCCGTATTCTCGAAGACTTAGTTATGGCGGAAGCGATTCCGCTGAGTCGCGTTGATCGAGATCGCCTCGTGATGGAAGTTCAGCACGAGGTATTCGGTTTGGGCCCGCTGGAAACTCTAATGAAGGATCCGGAGATTTCCGATATCCTAGTGAATTCGTCGAGCCAAATCTACGTCGAGCGGTACGGCAAGCTCGAAAAAACTGATGTGCGTTTCCGCGACGACGCGCACTTGATGCAAATCATCGAAAGAATTGTGACTCGGGTCGGGCGGCGCGTCGATGAGAGCTCGCCGATGGTGGATGCCCGTTTAGCCGACGGCTCGCGTGTCAACGCGATCATTCCCCCATTGGCATTGGACGGTCCCATCCTGTCCATCCGGCGGTTCGGCGCCGAACGTCTTACCATCAACGATTTGATCCAATTTAACTCCATACCCCCGCAGATGGCAGAAGTCGCCGCGGCCTGCGTCAAATCGCGACTCAACATGATCGTTTCCGGTGGCACCGGCGCGGGCAAAACCACGTTGCTTAATTGTTTGTCGAATTACATCCCGGAAAACGAACGCATTGTAACCATCGAAGACTCCGCTGAATTAAAGCTGCAACAGGAACACGTGGTGCGCCTTGAAACTCGTCCGCCGAACATTGAGGGCCAAGGCAGTGTGACAGCTAGGGACTTGGTCCGCAACGCGCTGCGAATGAGACCGGACCGGATCGTCGTCGGCGAGGTTCGTGGCGGCGAGGCGCTCGACATGATGCAGGCGATGAACACCGGTCACGACGGTTCGATCAGCACGGTCCACGCAAATAGCGCGCGTGATGCGCTTTCCCGTCTCGAGACGATGATGCTTATGGCGGGAATTGCATTACCGGAGAGAGCGTTGCGCGAGCAGGCCGCCTCAGCCATCGATGTCATCGTCCAGCTTACTCGGTTGAGCGACGGCAGCAGAAAGGTGATCGAGTTCGCTGAGGTTACCGGAATGGAGGGGAGCACGATCACCACTCAGACGATCTTTAAGTTTGAGCAGCGCGGCGTCGAAAACGGCAAAGTTGTCGGTGAGTTTGTCGCTACCGGCGTCATGCCGTCCTTCATGGACCGTTTGGAGAGATACGGATTTCGGATTCCGAATACTCATTTTCTGCCCGTTTCAATGGGAGTGAAGAGAAGAGCGTTATGAGCTTATTCCTTATCGCGATATTTTCCTTTCTATCGGCGGTTTCGCTGATTGTTATTCTGTTCATGCTGCCGATGGCAGTACAGGACACGCCACAGGCAAGGATCAAGCGCCGGCTTACGGCGATTGGAAGGCTCGATTACGCCTCCAAGGCTGAAGTTCAGACTCTTCTCAAAACTTCGGTTTACAGCCAGGTCCCTTGGGTTAACGATTTCCTGTCACGTATCAAGCTCGTGCACAGCATTGATCTGATGTTGGAGCGAGCCAATGTGGACATGACACCCGGGTTATTTCTACTCTGTTCGGTCGGGGCAGCGGGCGTGACCTTTTTTCTCGCGTCGATGTTGGCGCAGCCAGCGCTGGTCGCCTTGATTTTTGCTTTGATCGCTATGTTCTGTCCGTTTGGATATCTTAAGTTCATTATTTGGAAGCGCTTGAGAAAGTTTCTCGAACAGTTCCCGGATGGGCTCGATATGATCAGCCAGAGTCTTCAAGCCGGTCTGGGTCTCACCCAAGCGATGGTGTTTGTCGCCAAGGAGATGCCCGACCCAATGGGGACCGAGTTTTCCGTGTTTATTGAAGAGGTAAATCTCGGTCTGCCGCTCGGCGATGCGTTGAAAAAGTTCGAAGAGCGTATGCATTTATCCGAGGTTCGTCTGTTTAACACCGCGCTTATGGTGCAGCGGGAAGTCGGCGGTAGCTTGGCTGAATTGCTCATCAAGCTGGCTAACATCATTCGTGACCGTTTCCGCATCGAGCGGTTGATCAAAAGTTTAACCGCACAGAACCGAATTAGCGCCTGGACGGTGTGCTCCGTGGCGCCGTTCCTCGCAGTGTTCATGTTCATGCGTGAGCCGGAAATGATGAACCAAATGCTTATCAATCCTACCGGTCGTGGGATGCTAGCAGCGGCTTTGGTATTGGAAATCTGCGGAATACTCACATTCCGAAAGTTAATCAAGGTTCATATCTAGGGTAATTATATGGAACTGCTAATTGCCGTCGGATTTTTTGGCCTGGTATCGGCCGTTGTCTATTTCTTGGTGGCTTCTAAAGCTCCAGTATCGGAAGAAGCCATTCAACGGCGCCTCGAGAATATCGGTATCCAAGCCGAAGCGAGAAACCAGATTCGGCTTTATGACACTGAAGAAACGACTCTGTGGGAACGGGTCGCCGATTTCTTTTTTGGCGATAAGGAGATGCCGGATCGTTTCAATAAGATCAGCCGTCGCTTACATCAAGCCGGTTACCGGGGCAATCGCGCGGTGCGGATTTTTTGGGGTCTGCGCATATTTCTCTGTATCGCCTTCGCGTTTGGCGGGATGGCGATGGCCCTTATGTCTCAAGCGGCAATGACTGATTTCTTGATGCTGGCCGGTTTTGGCGCGTTGGTCGGTTACATGTTGCCGTTTCTGACGGTTTTTCGGAAGGCCCGTGCCCGCGTGCGGGAGATGCGCGAAACTTTGCCGGACACGCTTGACTTGATCGTCGTCTGTGTCGAAGCCGGCATGGGAGTCGATGCAGCTCTGAATCGAGTCGGCAAGGAGCAGAACGCGCAGAATCTCGCGCTGGGCGAGGAAGTCGTGTTGGCTACCCAGGAGATGCAAGCCGGCGCGGCGCGCAAAGACGCTTTGATCCGCTTGGCCGATCGAGTCGGGATCGAGGAATTCAAGGCTCTCGTTACGTTTCTTACGCAAACCGAAGAAATGGGCGGTAGCATCGCCCGTTCTTTGCGAGTTTACGCCGAGACCATGCGCGACAAGCGTAGCCAGGCCGCCGAAGAAGCCGCCCGGAAAACCGTTATCAAACTGATTTTTCCGCTGGTGTTTTTTATTTTGCCGGCGATTTTCATAATTCTTTTAGGACCTCCGGGATTGGGAATCGTACAGATGCTTTCCGATCCGCTGCGTTAGGAATCGTAATTGTGCCGGTTATCAACTTAACGAAACAAACTTGGCTCGCCACCAAGGTGCGCAAGGCCGACAACTTCCTCACCCGGCTGATCGGGTTATTGAAGAGAAAACATCTCGGGCCCGAAGAAGCTTTGTGGCTCATGCCGAGCAAAGGAATTCATACGATCGGGATGAAATTTCCCATTGATGTGGTTTTTCTAAATAGGGGCCATCACGTAGTTGGGCTGATGTCCGGTCTTTCGCCGTATAGAATAAGCGCAGTCCACTTGAGCGGCTATAGCGTGCTGGAATTGCCCAATGGCACGATTAAGAAATCATGCACGGAGATCGGCGATCAATTCGAGATCTCCCTAGCAGAGACTTCCGAGATCGACGATTTGAGAGACACGCGCTTGAGCCAAATAGGTTAG